>WBZO01000697.1_pt1 | contig 64508 bp, 53 predicted proteins | sample 5204261 | NCBI WGS metagenome assembly WBZO01 (sample SAMN12412400, study PRJNA552823) | activated sludge metagenome | isolation source: activated sludge from anammox sidestream of wastewater treatment plant... | place: USA: North Carolina | collected 2017-09
CTAGCACGACAATCGCGTCGTCAATCACGATGCCGACCGAAAGCGTCAGCCCAAGCATTGACGGACTGTTGAGCGTGATGCCCGCGAAATCCATGGCCGCGAATGTCGAGACAATCGAAGTCGGGATGGCGATGGCCGAGATGATCGTCGCGCGGACGTTCTGCATAAACAGCAACACCACCAGCGCCGCCAGAAACGAGCCGAGGATCAGGTGCTCGCGGATCGCGTGAAACGCCGCGAGAATGAAGATTGATTGGTCGCGCACCACATCGAGCGAGTAACCGGCGGGCAATCCCTTCCTCAATTCGGCCAGCCGCTCCTTGATGGCGTTGACCACGTCAACCGTGTTCGTGCCCGATTGCCGGCGCACTTGCAACAGCAGCGCGGGCTTGTCGTTCAAACGCCCGGCGGTCAATTCGTCTTCGACCCCGTCTTCGGTGTGGCCGACGTCGGAAATTTTTATCTGGTAGCCGTTGCGATTGGCGACGACGATGTTGTTGAAGTCGTTGGGCGATTGCAATCGCCCCAGCGTGCGCAGCGTCAGCGTGCGGTCGGTCTGTTCGACGCGGCCTCCGGGCACTTCCAGATTCTGCCCTTGCAGCGCCTGTTCGACCTGCGTGACGGTCAGGTTGTAAGCCCGCAGTTTGTCGCCGTCCAGGTAAACGTTGATCTGGCGTTTGCGCCCGCCGACAATCTGCACCTGGCCAACGCCGTTGACCGATTCAATCTGCCGCCGCAGCGTCTTGTCGGCGTATTCGGTCATTTCGCGCAAACTGCGGTTCGACGCGACCGAGATGGTCATAATCGGCGAGGCGTCGGGATCGAGTTTTTCAATCGTCGGCTGCTCGATGGTTTTCGGCAGATTCGGCAGCGCGCGGTTGATCTTGTCGCGCACGTCCTGCGCGGCTTCGTCCAGGTCGCGCTCCAGTTCGAAGGTCACGAAGACGAGCGAGACGCCTTCGGATGAAGTCGAACGCAATTCGTCAATGCCGCTGATGGTGTTGACGGCCTCTTCGATCTTGTCAGTGATCTCGGTTTCAATTTCCTGCGGCGCCGCGCCGGGCAACCGCGTGGTGATGGTGATGGTCGGGAATTCGACGCGTGGGAATCGTTCGACGGTCAGCCGGTTGTAAGAGAAGACGCCCAGGACCATCAAGGTCATGATGAGCATGGTGGCGAAGACCGGACGGCGGACGCAAATTTCTGCAAGCTTCTGCATATTTCTCCCTCTCAGTTCTCCTGCGAAACGCTATATGGGAGATATGGGAGGTATGGGAGATATGGGACGTGCCTCATATCTCCCATATCTCTCATACCTCCCATCAGAATTTGCCACCGCTCACAGCGGCGCCAGTCTGTAATTTCTCCAGGTTGCTGGTGGCGACAGCCTCGCCGGATTTCACGCCTTCGACGATTTCGATCAGATCGCCATCCGTCACACCGGTCTTCACGATTCGCTCAACGGCCTTGTCGTTTTCGATCACGAAGACCTTGCTCAATCCGGCGGCAGTCACGACTGCGCGTTGCGGAACCATCACAGCGGGCGCGTTCGCAGAAGTGATCAGTTGCGATTTGGCGAACATTCCGGGGCGCAGCAGATTTCCAGGGTTGGCGACTTCGGCCTCGACGGTCAGCGCGCGAGTCTTCTCGTCCAGCGACGGGCCGATGCGAACGATGCGCCCGGTGAACTTGCGATTCGGGAACGCCTCAACCGTGACGTTGATCGTCTGCCCGGTGCGCACGGCGGCGGCTGAAGATTCGGGAATGTCGGCGCGAAGACGCAGCGGATTGATTTTGACAAGCGTGACGATCTTGCCGTTGACCGGCAGATAAGCGCCGCGCGCGACATGCTTCTCTTTCACCGCGCCGCTGATCGGCGAGCGCACGACGGTGTCGGTGACAGCTTTTTTGGCCAACGCCAGCGCGGCTTTTTGCTGCTCGACGACTGCCAGTTGCTGATTGACCGAATCGAGCGCGGCCTGATGCCGAGCCTGCGCCAGGTTGTAGGCGGTCAGCTTCTCATCGTAGCTCGAACGCGGGATGTCGCCGTTTTCGATCAGTTTCGCGGCGCGATCCATGTCCATCTTCGCCCAATCGAGCTGAGACTTCGCCACTCTCACGTCGGCGTTATGACCAGAATCGAATGCCGCTCCCTCCTTCATGCCGAGACGCGCCAGAGTCTGTTTGAGCGCGGCTTCAGCCTGCTCGACTTTCAATTTCGCGTCGCGCTGATCAATCGTCGCGATGATCTGCCCCTGCGAAACGTAGCTGCCGAAATCAACGTTGAGTTGCGAAAGTTCGCCCGCCGCCTGAGCCGAAACGACGACCTCTTCGTCGGCGGCGAACGAGCCGACGACTTCGACATCTCGCTGCAAATTCCGCGTGATCGCCGGCGTGGTCGTCACATCAACCGGCGTGGGCGAGGCCACAGGCTGCGAGTTTGAAGCGGCCGTCGCCTCATCCTTCGCCTGCGACTTCCCGCAGGCGGCGCCGAGCGCGGCGATCAGAACGAGCGACGAAACGAAGATTGTTTTTGTCATTAGTGAATTTGCCTTCTCCTGATTTGAACCCTGTTCGCGCATTTGGATCGTCCTCAAAGAATCGTGTCAGTAGCCCGACCGTGAGGGAGGGCCTGGCTGCGCAATCAAGCCCTCTCTCACGGTCGGGCTACCGACACATCTCGTTAGTGTTTGCGGCGAATGCGTTGATGGTCGTAACTGTGATTGGTCATCGAGGCCAGAAAAAGATCGGCGAACCTCTCAGCCGCCTGGCGGTTCGTCAAATTCAGCGGCTGGCCTCCGCATCGTTCAAAGAATTTTTTGTACATCACCTGATTGATGATCATTCCGATAAAACCCCGCACGGCGACAACCGGGTCAATGCGGCGGAACGCGCCATCGGCGACGCGTCTTTTGACGTACTCGGCAAGCTGGCGGTGCGTCTTCGAGATGTGATTACGAAAGATCATCTCCGCAAGTTCGTGGCCTTCGAGCGCGCTGTAAAGCAGCAATCGCATCGCGGTGTCGTCATGCTCGTGAAATTCGAGCATGTGAAAAGCCAGACGCTCGAAGACCTGCCGGTCGTCTCCCGCATCCATCGCTTCCTTCAAAGCGCTCTGCATCGCCTGCACTTCGTCCGAGCAGGCCTTCCGATCCATGATCGCCGTATACAACTCGCTCTTGGTCGCGAAGTGACGGAAGATGATCGCTTCGTTCACTCCGGCGGCCATCGCAATCTCTTTCGTAGTCGTGCCGCGAAATCCCTTCTGCGAAAACAACTGCACGGCCACTTCGAGTATCTGCTGCCGCCGGTCTTCCGCCGCCATTCGCGGCGCCTGCTTCGCTTCTGCCTCATCAACACTCTTTTTCAATGTCATCGCTGGCGGTCCCGAGCTGGAATACACCGTCTTCCAACCCTCTTTTCCTTTTCATTTTTTCCGCGTGAGCGGCGCCTGAGCCTCTCACACAACACTCTCTCTGCAAGTAAGTATGCGCTTACTTACCACACGGGCGCGCGGTCTGGCAAGTAAATCTTGTAAGTGGGCACTTACTTTTGCCTTTTGAATTTTCGCTATGCTATGCTGCGCCCTCATTTCCGGCAGGCTTCAACAATTCAATTCATTGTCTGTGGATCATTCATGACTCGGCTGAACCGTCTTTCAGATCGAAGTCGAAGGAGGAAGTTTGAGCGTCCTGGTTGATAAAAACACCCGGCTGATAGTTCAAGGCGTCACCGGCAAGGAAGGAACTTTTCACGCGCAGCAGATGCGCGATTACGGCACGAACATCGTCGGCGGCGTGACGCCCGGCAAAGGCGGGACGACGCACGAAGGTTTCGCGGTCTTCAACACTGTCGCCGACGCCGTGCGCGAAACCGGCGCGAACGCGAGCGTCATTTACGTTCCGCCTGCGTTTGCGGCGGACGCGATCATGGAAGCAGCCAACGCGGGGTTGCCGCTGATCGTCTGCATCACCGAAGGCATTCCCGCGCTCGATATGGTCAAAGCGTTTCATTACGTCCAGTCGCGCGGCGTGCGGCTGATCGGCCCCAACTGTCCCGGCGTCATCTCTCCCGGCAAGTGCAAAGTCGGCATCATGCCCGCCCGCATCCATCTGGAAGGCCGCGTCGGCGTAGTTTCGCGCAGCGGCACGTTGACTTACGAAGCCGTCGGCCAATTGACTGCGCTCGGCATCGGCCAATCAACCTGCATCGGCATCGGCGGTGACCCGGTCATCGGCACGACGCAACGCGACGCCGTCGAATTGTTCAACAACGATCCCGACACTGACGCGATTGTGATGATCGGCGAGATTGGAGGCTCGGCTGAAGAAGAAGCGGCTGAGTACGTCAAGCAACACGTCAGGAAACCTGTGGTCGGTTTCATCTGCGGACAGACCGCGCCTCCGGGCCGCAGGATGGGCCACGCCGGAGCGATCATCGCTGGCGGCAAAGGCACGGCGGCTGAAAAGATGGCCGCGATGACGGCGGCTGGAATCCACGTCGTCAAAAGCCCCGCCGACATCGGGGCGAAGGTCAAAGAAGTTCTCAAGTAAATCTGCGCCTTTCAGTTCGCGCAATTTCAAAAAGGGATGGCAGGAGATGACGTTCAAATCGTTCTCCGCCATCCCTTTCATTTTCAGACGAGCGGGCGAACAGGCTACTCACAGGGCGCCATACCAGGCGCCGGCGTAGGGGTTGGCGTAGGTGTGGCCGTCGGAACTCTCACGGTTATTTGATTGTCAACCTGCTTCACGCCTTCCACCTTCCGGACAATGGTCTCGACGGCGGCGCAGTCTTTCTTGCTCGCCACTTCGCCTTTCAGAGTCGCTACGCCCTGTTCGACTTCGACCGCGATATTGCTGTAACCCGCGCCGACCAATCGCGCCTTGATCTCACTCAGCAAGAACGCTTCGCCAGCTTCCTTTTTCACCTCGCGCCCGACATTCTCAACCGCCTTCTCGGCCCGCCTCTTCATTTCATTTCCGGTCGGCAATCCTGTGTTGGCGGCGGCGGGGTTGACGATGATTTGATTGCTGACGCTCCTGACGCCTTCAACAGAGCGCGCGACCTGCTCCGCCGCCTCCTTCTCCTCCTGCGTAGCCGCCTCGCCTTTCAGCGTGACCTCGCCGTTCAAAGTATCCACATTGATGCGCGTAGGGCTGATGCGCCCATCGGTCAGCATCTGAGCTTTGATCCTGGCCGTCAACACTGCGTCATCCACTCGCTTCTCCGCGCAGGCGGCGATCAGGATTGAGAGGATAATCATCAGGAGCGCCACGCCGCGCGCGACATAGCTTTTCATAACGACCTTTCGATGGGGAGTGGTTCGAAGCTTTGGGGAGAAAACTACAACGAGAGTAAACCTGCAAAGACTGAGCCTCAGCCGCTGTTAATCGCCGCATGAATTGGCTTCAACTATGACACTGCCCGCTCAACCGCCTGTGCTAAAATCTGCGCGAGCCGGAGTCGCGTTAGCAATGGCGGGAAGCGCAGACCAGGCTTACAATGCCGACAGTTTCAACGAAAGGATCAGGTTAAGATGGCAAACGTCGCATATGAACAAGCATTGAAGGTCGTACGAGCGCTCACACCGGAGGAACGGCAAAAATTGCTGAGAGAAATTGAGGCCGAACATCGCAAGCAGACGCAGCCAATGAATGGCGGTGCGGTCGTACGCCATCACCGCGAGTGTGAGATGCGCTGGTTAAGTGAGCACCGATATGAATATATCGGACAATGGGTAGCGTTGGATGGCGACAGGTTGGTCAGTCACGACGAAGATTTAGGCAAGGTTTACGACAAAGCGCGCGCTCAGGGAGTGCAGGTTCCGTTCACGGCTTTCATGGAAGACCCGGATCAGCCAAGTATGGGAGGTTGGTGAAATGATCGAAACTCTGACCTTCGCCAGGACATACCGCTACGACATACGCAAATCAGGGATTACTTTGCCAGCAACTTTGACTTCTGGAGACAAATCCATTGAGTGCGAAGCCAAGCTGGATAGCGGTTCGAGCCTGTGCGTTTTTCCTCGGCGGTATGGAGAAGAACTGGACTTTGACATCGAAAGCGGTTTGCACCGGCGAATCAGCACAGCTACGGGCGGGCTTGATGCGTATGGTCATTGGTTAACGATTCAGGCGCTCGGGTTTGAGTACGAAGCAATGGTCTTCTTCGCCAAAGATCACGGTTACAACCGCAATATTTTAGGCCACCACGGTTGGATTGATCGCCTCCGGCTTGGATTGATTGCTTACGACGGCAAGCTCTACTTCAGCGACTACAATGATCCCCTCGAATAAGATTCCAGATGCTGGCCCGCATATGGCGTTTCATTTACGCCGGTTCTCAGATGCTTCAGGAAGCAATGTTACGCCCGCGCCAGCAACGAAGCCTGCTTCTGAATCTTCCTGACCGCCTCAGCGATTTGATCCATATCGGTCTTCGAGCCTAACAGCATGTTTTGCGTGAACCAGATTGCTTCCTGGCACAGCCTGTCGTTTTCGGGGCAGCGGTTGCGCTCTTCCAATTCGGCCAGGACCTTGGGCGAATAGATGTAGCGGAATGCGCGCGAACCGAGCGTGTTTTTCATAAACGGCTCTTTGTTGAGCGGCGTGTAGCCCGACGAGCACGGGACACCTTCAGCGCGAAGAGCTTTCAGGAAACGTTCGCGCGAGAGGCCGCTGAATGCCTGCGCGTCGTAGCGGAGCATGTACAGATGATAAGCGTTGCGCGTGCAGCCTTCGTACATTTTTGCCGGAGCGATGCCTGGAATTTCCCGCAGCAGTTTTGTGAGGTACTCCGCGTTCTGCTCGCGCGCTCGCGCCTGATCTTCCAGCCGCGTCAGTTGAGCGAGCAGCAACGCGCCCTGAAATTCAGTCAATCGGCGATTGTCGCCGTTGCGCACGTAAGCCATTCCCGCATTCATCTCGCCTCGGCCCTGATTGTGGAAGCTCTTGCAGATTTCGATCAACTCGGAGTTATTACTGATGACCGCGCCGCCTTCGCCGGAATTCAAGTGCTTCGAGGCCTGGAAGCTGAAGCAGCCGAGGTCGCCATAGGTTCCGACTTTGCGCCCGCGCCATTCGGCCAGATGCGATTGGCAGGCGTCTTCGATTACGAAGAGTTTGTGTTTTTTCGCAATCGACAGGATGGCGTCGAGGTTTGCGGCGGCTCCGCCCAGATGCACGGGAATAATCGCGCGGGTGCGTCTGGTGATCGCGCGTTCGATCTTGCCGGCGTCAATCTGAAACGTCTCGCGGTCGGTATCAACGAAGACCGGCAACGCGTGTTGAAGCAAAACCGGATTGACCGTAGCGACGAAAGTGTAAACCGGCGCGATGACTTCGTCGCCGGGGCCGATCTCCAGCGCGTTCATCGAACAAACCAGCGCGCTGGTGCCGGAGGAAGTCGCCAGACAATGTTGCGCGCCTGTGCGTTCGGCCCAGACCTTCTCGAACTTTTCGACGTGACTGCCGCCGATCCGATTCCATCGTTTGCCGCGCAACGTCCCGATCAAATCCTGTTCTTCCCGCTCGCCGATCACTGGCCAGGACGGGAATGGTTCGCTGCGCACGGGCGTCCCTCCGAGCGCAGCCAGTTTGTCGTCAACCGGCGCTGTGAGTCTGTCCGCTCGCGCATCCAGCCCGCTCAATCCGGCTGCGGCTGCGCTGGCGCAGGTCGTTGACAGGAAACGTCGCCTTGTCAGATTACTTCGCATAGTTGTCCTCCTATGGATTCAGGTCTTCGGGTTTTTGTGGAAACTGCGGCTAACAGAAAAATCGGCTGAAAGTATGGCGCCTTTTACCTTCGCACGCGAGCCGCGCGCGCTCCCAGGCTGCTCCGTTTCTCCTCCCTCGAAATTGATTATCTCGTCCTCTTTGTGCGCAGTGACCGTTCGTGTACACTTTGGGCTTCTTTTTCAAACGCAAATTCGAGGAGGCTCGTCGAGAGGTTATGAGCAGTCGAGTCCGCGCCATCGTCGCGGGCGCCACAGGTTATTCAGGACGCGATTTGATCCGGTTGTTACTCAATCATCCAAAGATTGAATTGGCCGGCGCGTTCGCTTCGCGTTCTGGCGAGACAATTCCACTCGCCGCAATTCACCCGCAGTTGACCGGATTGGCCCGGCTCGATTGTCAGCCGTTTGACGAGGCCGTGATCGCCAAGCTCGATCCTGATCTGATCTTCCTGGCGACACCGAATGAGTTCTCGCACGAAATCGTTCCGGCGTTGCTCGAAACCGGCGCGACGGTGGTTGACTTGAGCGGAGCGTTCAGATTGCGCGACGCGGCGCTTTACCCGAAATTCTACGGCTTCGAGCATGCGCGCCCCGATCTGCTGGAAAAAGCGGTTTACGGTTTGACCGAGTTTGCGCGCGAAGAACTGCGCGGCGCGAAGTTGATCGCCAATCCCGGCTGCTATCCGACTTCGATCCTCGCGCCGATGATCCCGCTGCTCAAAGCCGGATTGATCGCGGACGATCAGCCGATCATCTGCGATTCAAAGTCGGGCGTGACCGGGGCCGGGAAATCTCCGACCGCGACCACGCACTTTGTCGAAGTCAGCGAGAGTTTCAAGACCTACAACATCTTCAAACATCGCCATACGCCGGAAATCGCGCAAGGGCTGGGCGTCGTGAACGAATCGCGCGCATTGATCTTCACGCCGCACTTGCTGCCGATCAATCGAGGAATCCTTTCGACAATTTACACGAAGCTGAAAACCGGCGTCACTCGCCGCGACATCCTGAACGCGTGGCGGGACGCGTTTGAAAACGCTCCGTTCGTGCGCGTGTTCGCTGAATCGCAGATGCCGGAGATCAAATTCGCCGCCAACACGCCGTTTTGCGACATCGGCTGCGCGGTTGATGAAGCGGCAGGACAGGCGATCATCGTTTCAGCCGAAGACAATCTGCTCAAAGGGGCCGCGAGTCAGGCGTTGCAGAACGCCAACGTCGCTCTGGGATTCGACGAAGGAGCGGGAATCAGATGACGCGCACGGTGATCAAACTCGGCGGCAGTGTGCTCGTTGACGCGGCGCTCCGCCAAAGACTGATCGCTCAAATCGGCGAATTGAGGCGGGCCGGTTTGGAGATGATCCTGGTTCACGGCGGCGGCAAACAGATCGCCGCATTGCTCGACAAACTCAAGATCGAATCGCACTTCCACGACGGATTGCGCGTCACCGACAAGGCGGCGCGCGATGCGGCGCAGATGGTTCTGGCTGGACAAGTCGGGAAAGATTTGGTCGCCGAGTTGGCGAAAGTAGAAGTCGCCGCTGTCAGCGTCACCGGCGGCGACGGCCTGAGCTTCCTCGCTGAAAAAATGAACGCCGAAGATGGAACCGATCTCGGCTATGTTGGCCGCATCGTGTGGACAAACGACCGTCTGATAGCGGGGCTGTTGAATGTTGATTTGACGCCTGTGGTGGCGTGTCTGGCTCTGGGCATTTCGGACAATGAGTATTACAACATCAATGGCGATCAGATGGCGGCGGCTGTTGCGGGCGGTTGCGAAGCTGAAAACCTGGTCTTCGTCACCGATGTCGGCGGAGTCAGAGACGCCGACAGCAGACAGATAGCTGAACTTGATCGCACCCGCATATTGGATTTGCTCGAAAGCGGGGTGGCGAGCGGCGGGATGCGTCCGAAGCTGCGGGCGTGTCTTGAAGCTTTGGATGCCGGTGTGAAACGGATTTTGATTATCGGCGCTGGTGAGGAGAATTCGTTATTGCGCGCGCTCAGGGCTGGCGAAGCTCTCGGCACGCGCATTTCCTGAGTCCAATAACCCTTGAATTCTAACAAAGGAGGTATCAGTTATGTCTGTTGATGAAGCTAAACTCAATCAATTGTTGGGTCGCGCCGTCGTTGATTTCGGCGCTGTCTTTCACGCCGCAATGGTTTTGATCGGCGACCAGCTTGGGCTTTACAAAGCCATGGCTGGCGCCGGACCTTTGACGCCTGCTGAATTGGCCGCGCGCACGGGCACGGCTGAGCGTTACGTGCGCGAATGGCTCTGTTCGCAGGCTGCGGGCGGGTATGTTGATTACGATTCGGGAACCGAGCGCTACAACCTTTCCAACGAGCAGGCTATGGCGCTGGCCGATGAGAACAGCCCGGCGTTTCTGCCCGGAGCTTTTCAGGTCGCCAGCGCGGCCATCAAGGCCGAGCCGAAGATCGCCGAAGCGTTTCGCACCGGCGCTGGCGTTGGCTGGCACGAACACGATCCTGGGCTGTTTTGCGGCACCGAGAGATTCTTTCGTCCGGGTTACGCCGCAAATCTGGTTGGGTCGTGGATTCCGGCGCTCGACGGCGTCGAAGAAAAACTGAAGCGCAGCGCGCGCGTGGCCGATGTCGGTTGCGGGCACGGCGCGTCAACGGTGTTGATGGCGCAAGCTTATCCCAAGTCTAAATTCGTCGGCTTCGATTATCACGAGCCTTCGATCCAGCGCGCGCGCGAAGCGGCGAAGAAAGCCGGAGTTGACGACCGCGTGAGTTTTGAAGTCGCGAAGGCAAAGGAGTATCCAATCGCTTCGGGCGAAAAATATGACTTCGTGACTTTCTTCGATTGTCTGCACGACATGGGCGACCCGGTGGGCGCGTCGGCTCACGTGTTGGAGACGCTCAACGCCGACGGGACCTGGATGATCGTCGAACCAATGGCTGGCGACAAAGTCGAACAGAACCTGAATCCGGTGGGACGCGCTTTCTACAGCGCCTCGACGCTGATTTGCACGCCCGCGTCATTGTCGCAGGAGGTCGGGCTGGCGCTCGGCGCTCAGGCGGGCGAAGCGCGTTTGCGCGAGGTGGTGACCAAAGGCGGCTTCAAGCGATTCCGCCGCGCCGCCGAGACGCCGTTCAATATCGTGCTCGAAGCCAGACCGTAATTATGTGTGAGCATCTTTTCGCGTGCGGCACTTTGCGTCCGTCGCTGGCGCCGCCGGAACTCAAAGAACTGATCGGTCAATGGCGATGGATCGGCGCCGGTTACGCGCGCGGGCGGCTTTATGACCTGGGCGATTATCCCGGCGCCATTCTCGATCCGGATTGCGACGCAACGATCACCGGCGAGGTCTTTCAACTGCCTGACGCCAGCGCGACGCTTTCGGCGTTGGACGCTTACGAAGGCTTCGACCCGCGCGATCCGGATTCGAGCCTCTTTGCGCGACGCAAATGTGAAGTCGCGCTCGATGACGGCGCAAAGCTCGAATGCTGGATGTATGTTTATAACCGGCAAGCGCCGCTGGCGACATTGATCACAAGCGGAGATTACTTACTCTACAAACAGGAGCGGGAAATTTAATGATGCAGGCGGAAGCGGAAGCGAAAATTCAGGAAGTCGAAGCCGGATCGCCGGCTCTCGAGCAGATTCAACAACTCGAATCGGATTATCTGATGCAGACCTACGCGCGCAGTCCGGTGATGCTCACGCGCGGCAAAGGCTCGACACTTTTCGACGACAAAGGCAAAAGCTATCTCGATTTCATTTCGGGCATCGGCGTGAACGTGCTCGGATACGATCATCCGCGCGTGCGCCGCGTTCTGCGCGAGCAGGGGAACCTGCTGCACACCTCGAATCTTTATTACCATCCGTATCAGGGACAGCTTGCTGAAAGGCTGGCGAAGGCATCGGGCCTGGCGCGCGTCTTTTTCTGCAACACCGGCACGGAGGCGAACGAAGGCGCGTTGAAGCTGGCGCGGGCGTGGCAGCGCCGTCAGGGGCGCGAAGACAAGACCGAGTTCGTCTCGCTCATCAATTCGTTTCACGGGCGCACGATGGGCGCGCTCTCGATCACGGCGCAGGAGAAATACCGCAAGCCGTTTGAGCCGCTGATTCCCGGCATCCGCTTCATTGACCCGGACAATTCGGCGAACGATTTCGCCGAAGCGCGCGAGGCGATCAACGAGAAGACCGCCGCCGTCATCATCGAAACGATCCAGGGCGAATCGGGCGTGCATCCGATCAACGACGATTTTCTGAAAGCCGCGCGCGAGGCCTGCGACAAAGTTGACGCGCTGCTGATTCTCGACGAAGTGCAATGCGGGCTTGGGCGCACGGGCAAGGTTTTTGCTTTTGAAAACACATCGGTCAAACCCGACGTGCTGTGCGTTGCGAAGCCGCTCGGATTGGGCGTTCCGCTCGGCGCGTTTATCGTCGCCGAAAAAGCTGTTGACGGATTGAAGGCCGGAGATCACGGGACGACTTTCGGCGGCGGGCCGCTCGCATGCCGATTGAGTCTGGAATTTATGGCGATGCTCGAAGAAGAGCATCTGCTGCAACGCGTGGCCGAAGTCGGAAATTATTTCAGAAAGCATCTTCGCCGCTTGCAACGCCGCCAGCCCGGATTGATCAAAGACGTGCGCGGAATGGGATTGATGGTCGCCGCCGAACTGACATTCGCCGGCAAAGGCGTGATCGCGAAAATGCTTGAACGCGGTTTCCTGATGAACTGCACGCACGACACCGTGCTGCGCTTCCTGCCGCCGTACATCATTCGCAAACCTGAGATCAAAGAAATGCTGGCCAATCTTGAGGAGGTCATCGTCGAAGAAGCCGCGAAAGCCGGACAATCGTAAACAGAGATGGAAATACGCAAAGCCCTGACAAAAGACGCGATTCAGATTCACGCGCTGGTCAACAAATACGCCAAACAGGAGCAGATGCTGCCGCGCACGCTGCTCAGCATCTACGAGAACATCCGCGATTTTCACGTGGCGGCTGACGCTGACCGCCTGCTCGGTTGTTCGGGGTTGCACTTCACCTGGGGCGATATGGCGGAGGTGCGGTCGCTCGCGGTTGATGAGAACGCCGGCCGCAAAGGCATAGGCCGCGCGCTGGTCGAGGCCAACATCGCCGAAGCGCGCGAGCACGGTCTGGTGCAGGTTTACGCGTTCACTTACGTCGTTGATTTCTTCGCCAAGCTCGGCTTTCGCATCGTCCCACACGAATCAATGCCGCGCAAAACCTGGATGGATTGCATCAACTGCCACAAATTTAATTGCTGCGACGAGGTGGCGATGGTTCTCGACCTGATCGAAGGCGCACAGCCGGAGCCTTTCGACATCAGCCAGGTAAACATCCCTATCGTTAAAATTGATGCGCCGATCAGGTGAGTCGCTACCGTGAGCGGTAGCGAGCGGGCGCGCGCTTCCCGGTTCTGGACACTCGATTTTCGAAACCGGACAACGAACGCTTAATCTGCGCGCTCACAGCCGGTGATTGGCCGGGCTAAGTTGAGCAGATAAGCCAACGGCGCTGCCGTCACGAAATGGCACGCGACTTGGAATAGAAATTTAAGATATGAAAGGAAGAGAAAAAGCGAGGCGGGCGGTTAATCAACACGCCATAAGCTTCGTTCTGAAAAGATGAGTGAGAGGAAAACTTCGGATCGGCTTTCGGTCACGGCGCCGAAAGGCTTTCTGGCGGGCACAGCCCGATGCGGTTTGAAAAAAGCAGGAGAAGACCTGGCGATAATTTTCTCTGAGCGTCCGGCAGTGGCCGCCGCCGTCTTCACGCAAAACCTCGTGCAGGCCGCCCCGGTTCTGGTTTCGCGCGAACATTTACGTTACAGAACTCATCGCGCAATCGTCATGAATTCAGGCGGCGCAAACGCCTGCACCGGCGAAGAAGGATTAAATGACGCGCGAGCGACCGCTGAGTTGGTCGCGGAATATTTCAACTGCGATGACCGGGAGGTTCTGGTCGCTTCGACGGGCGTCATCGGCGCGCGGCTGAATATGGAGAAGATTAAAGGCGGCGTGCGCGAGGCGACAGGCCAGCTTTCGCGCGAGGCTGGCTACCGCGTCGCTGAAGCGATGATGACGACCGACACAAAGCCGAAGCGCGCGAACAAGAGCGTCAGGCTCGGCGGCAAGGTGGTGAAGATCGCAGGCGTGGCCAAAGGCGCAGGGATGATTCATCCGAACATGGCTACGCTGCTCGCCTTCGTCACGACGGACGCTGCGATCAGCAAGACGGCGCTGCAATCGGCGTTGAAACGCGCGGTCAATCGGAGCTTCAATCGAGTTTCGGTTGATGGCGACACTTCGACCAACGACACGCTGGCAGCGATGGCGAACGGCGCTGCGGAGAACGAGCCGATCACGAAACCCGCCGGCGCCGATTTCGATCTGTTCACGAAAGCTTTGACTGAAGTCTGCCGCGACCTTGCGATCCAGGTGGCGCGCGACGGCGAAGGCGCCCGCAAACTGATCACGATTCGCGTCCGCCGCGCTCCGAACGAACGCGACGCCGCGAAGATCGCCGCGACAATCGCCACAAGCCCGCTGGTCAAGACCGCCATCGCGGGCGCCGACGCGAACTGGGGGCGGATTCTGGCGGCGGCTGGACGCAGCGGAGTGAAGTTCGATGTTTCAAAAGTCGAGATTAAACTCGGCGACCTTGTCGTCGCGCAGCGCGGGATGGGATTGCAGTTCGATGAAAAGCGAGCGCTTGAGATTTTGAAACGCGACGAGGTGACGATCACCTTCGATATGCGACAGGGAGAGGTCGAAGTCACCGAATGGACATGCGACCTGACTGAAGATTACATCCGCATCAACGCGGATTATCGTTCTTGAGTGGTGGTTGGCGGTTGGTGATTGGTGGTTGGTTTTCGAATAGCCAACCACCAACCACCAGCCACTAACCACCGCTTTCCAAGTTTTTTGCAACCCTTGCCGCTGAGCCTGCGTAAAGGCTGACGGCGCGTTATCTAATCGAATCAATTTTTCTGTAGACAGTTTTCACACGGAGAAGAGAGATGAAAATCATTCAGCAATGGCGGCTGTGGGCCATCGCCCGCAATTTTCTTAGCCTGAGTTTGGCCCTTTTCTGCGCATCGTTAATCTCGCTGTCTGTCGCAGCGCAGGATGCGCAGGCGCCGCAGAACTCTCAATCGCAGGATCAACAGCCTGTGGCTCGTCCGATTCCGCTGCGAACGGTGGGCCTCGAACCGGGTAAAGTCGTGAAATGGACGCTGCGCGACGCGATCCTGCTGGCGCTTGAAAACAACCCTGACATCGAGCTTGAGCGATCGAACGTGCGTCTGGCTCAATACGACCTTTTCGCGGCGCGGGGAGTCTATGACGTGACTTACACCGCGAGCAGCGCTTACAACGCGTTCACTCAGGGCAACACTAGGCTCTCCAGCGGCACCACAGCGACCACCACGAGCCAGCAACAACTCAGTTATAACGCCGGCGCCCAGCAGCTTGTCGAAAAAACCGGCGGCAACTATTCGATCAACTTCAACAATACGCGCAACACGAACAACTTCGGCACTCTGTCGCCGCAATACAACCCGCAACTGAGCTTCAATTTCACGCAGCCGTTGTTCAGGAATTTCAAGACCGACAACAACCGGCGTCAGATAAAGATCGCGAAAAAGAGTCTGGATTTGTCGGACGCGCAATTCCGCCAGCGGGCGATTGAAATCATTTCGTCGGTTCAGCAGGCTTACTGGGATTTGGCCCTGGCGATCCGCAACGAAGAGGTCGCGCGCGATTCGGTCAAACTGGCCGAGACGCAACTCAACAACAACAAACGTCAGGTCGAAGTCGGTACGCTCGCTCCGATTGACGTGGTTTCCGCCGCAACCTCGCTCGAATCGCGCCGCCAGTCGGTCTTTCAGGCGATGAATTCGGTGGCTCAGGCTGAAAACGCGTTGAAGGCTTTGGCCGTCAAAGGCCCAAATGACGACATCTGGAACGCTCAGATCGTCCCGGTTGAATCCTTCGAAATCCAACAAGTGACGTTGCCGCTCGATGACGCGATCAAACTGGCGACCGCGAACCGCCCGGAACTGAAGCGATTCGCGCTTCAAAAAGAGATCAATCAAATCAGCGTTGATTTCTTCCGCAATCAGGCCAAGCCGCAGATTGACTTCGTCGCCAATTACACGATGATCGGCATCGGCGGAACGAGAAACTCCAACAACCCGCTGGCTCTGGCGACGCCGGCTTGCGTGCCGGGACAACCGCCTCCGGCTTCGGGATGTCTGCCACCCGAATTCCTCGGCGGTTACGGATCATCGCTCAAAAATCTCTTCAAAAATGATTTCAGAAGCTGGTCGGTCGGCGTGAACATCAGCCTGCCGTGGCGCAATCGCGTGGCGAAAGCCAACCTCGGACGCCAGATCGAATCCGGCAGACAGATTGATCTGAACACACGCAAAATGATTCAATCCATTGAGGCCGAAGTCCGTAACGCCGTCCAATCGGTTGAAATGACGAAGATGCGGATCGAGGCGGCGAAGGCGGCGACCGAGTACGCAAGGCAGCAACTCGTGGGCGAGGAAAAGAAGTTCTCCGCGGGCCTTTCGTCCACCTTCCTGATCCTGACGCGCCAAACTGAACTATCGCAGGCGCAATTCACCGAACTGCAGGCGTTGAGTGATTACAACAAGGCGGTCGTGCAGTTGCAGCGTGTGGTCTCAACCACACTCTCAAGCAACAGCATCGAGATCAAAGCCGATGTGCCTGTGACAATCAAATAAAGCTGGCGAACAGGCCGGCAAAAAATTCAGGGATGGTTGAGCTGACGCTCAACCATCCCTGTTTTCGTTTGAAGAGAGTTGAAGCTGGCTCAGCGTTTGGCGCGTGATCGTGTGGCGCGGGATTTGGGAATAATCTCTTCCAGGCTCCTGGCTTCAAGAATTCGTTCTCCCCATTGCTCCAACGTGGCGGCGTCGGCGCTTTCCAACTGCTGCGCGGCCCATTTCGGCAGTTTGCCGAAGCGCCGTTCGAGTTGGCGTTGCAATAGGCTGGCTTTGCCTTTCTTCTCGCCTTTCTTTTCGCCTTTCTTCTCGCCTTTTTTCTCGCCTTCCAAAAAGATTCTGTGCAGGAACGAGTTGTCCTCAATGCTTAATTCTAATGCCATTTGTTGCCCCTCCTCTTCGACTATGCTCTCAATTTCGCGCAGCCCGGATAATATCAGAAGTTGCTTCAACGCATCTATCCTTTGTCTTTCCGGCAGCCGCGCGATCTTCAGCAGGATGCGCCGCACCGAGGAGCGCGTCGCTCCATTACGACAAAGCAGCCCGATCAGATTGTCCGACAGCGAATCGCTCTTGAGCAATGGTTCGGCGTCGAACTCACGGATGTCAGCCACCTCATAGCTGAACTTGAGTCGCGGATGGTTGACGCGGCCTTTCATCTTCAGCGGCGAGCGTCCGATGTAGAGCATGTGCTGGACTGGCGGGCGTTTGTAGACCCGCCAGATGCGCGGGTAATACTCCAGCATCCGCACGTCCATCGTCCGGTCGTTGTCGCTTTGCAATTCAATCTGGTGAATCTCGTCGTTGGGCAGGCGAAAGATCAGATCGGCGCTGCGCGATTCGATGGTCGGAAACTCGATAGCCAGCGCCTCGACCGGCGGCTGGCCAGTCAGCCATTCGATCAGCAGCGATGGCAGCGTTTGAAAGAGTTTCTTGATCGTCCTGTCGAAACGCTGAGCGGATGTTTGGCTGCGGCTTGAGGGCATAAACGTGAATAGTAGACGGAGAGACGGAGAGGCAGAGAGACGGAACGCTTCTGTCTCCCCGTCTCTCCGTCTCTCCGTCTACTTCTAAAAGATCAGCTTGAGCGCCAACTGGCCGATGCGCTGGCCGTCAATCGGCACGCTGCGCGGATCGAGGAAGTTCGCGCGGTAAACCAGCGCGGCGTTGGCCGTGTTGATTCCCGTCACGCTGTAGCGGGTGTTCTGGAGGTAGGAGGTACCAGCGAGAGCGGTGGAGATGTTCGTGTGGTTGAAGGCGTTGAACAATTCGCCGATCAACTGCAACCGCACCTTGTCTTCGCGGAAGCCGAAGCTCTTGGTCACTCGCAGATCAACCGTCTCGACCGCGTCGCCGCGAATCGTGTTGCGCCCGACGCCCGGTGTGCGGTCGGTGCGGTTGTTGCCGTCGTTGTTCAAATCGGCGCCGAGCAACTCGCTGAGCGGCTGGTTGGAGGCGATCTGAATGATGCCGCTGAATTCCCAGCCGTGCAGCAGCGCGCGCGCCGGGCCGTTCAGGCCGCTGAAGTAGTTCAACTGCCACAATCCGTTCAGCACGAAACGATGCGGGGTGTCGGCGGCGCCAGGGCCGCGATCATCGCTGAGCAGGAATGTCTGCTGCGCCTGTTTCGCGTCATCGCCGCCGCCGACCACCACCGAAGTCTGATCGGGCACATTGTCGAGCACCTTCGACCAGACGTAGGAAGCGTCAAGGAGGAAGTTGCGCGAGAGGCGTTTCTTGAACGTCAGCGCCAGCGCGTTGTAGGTCGAATCAGCCGAGCCTTCGAACTGGCTGATGCGGCCAAAACCCGCGACGGGGCGAGCCGGAGACGTCGTTCCTGGATTTCGCAGGAAGGTCACCGTCTTGCCGTCGTCCGGGCCACCCTGGATTTTGATTGTCGTCGGAACAGGCGCTCCCAGATTCAGATCGCGCGTCCGCGTCAGGTTCGTGCCTTTGACGTAAAGGTAAGACGCGCCGACCGAAGTATCCTTCGTCAATCCGTACTCGAAGCCGAGGCTGCCCTGCTGCGTGTACGGTTGCTGATAGTTCTTGTCAAAGACGTAAATGTCGGGCACGCCCGGTTGCGCGTTCCCGAAAGCGTTTTGCAGATCGGCCAGCGTCAGGAAGCGGTTCGGATAGGTGAACGGCAGTTGCACGTTGCTGAGCGTGATGCCGATGACGTTGACGCCGTTGTTCGAGTGCGCCGTGCCGAGCAGGATCGAAGGCGTGCGGCCAAAGAACAATCCGTAGCCGCCGCGAATGACCAGGTTGTCATGCGGGTTCCACGCGAAGCCGAAGCGCGGCGCGAAGTTGTTGTAATCGTTGTGAAACTGTTTGGTGCTGATGCCGGCGGCGGCCAGACGCGGATCGGGGTTGAACGTGGTCGGCTTGCGCATCACCTGCGCGTCGTAGCGCAGGCCGAGATTGAGCGTCAGCCTGGAAGCCACGCGCCAATCGTCCTGAATGAAGAGTCCGAGGTCGTTGTAATCGGGGCGGGTCAGCGCCCCCGTCGTTCCGACGCCCGCGAACGATTGCTGGTAGCGTGTGACGCGGCGATAGCCCGCGCTTGCCTGATCGAAGTGGTTGGCGAATTCGGCGTAACCGTTCGCGCTCTGGAAGAAGTAACGTCCGCCGAAATTACCGGGGAAGAAGTTCTCGATCTTCTCGATGATGAAATCCACGCCGCCCTTGAGGCTGTGTTTGCCGCTGAAGTACGAGACGTTGTCAACGAATTGATACTTGTCTTCGTTGGTCGCGCGCGGGCTGAAGAAGTTGCGCCCGAAAACGAGCACGGTGCTTCCGGCCTGCTGGATGGTGGCTTCGGCGTTGTCGGAATTGGCGAAGCCCGGCTCCTTGTCGAACGCCACCTGCGCGCGGAATTCGTTGAGGAAGCGGGGCGTGAACGCCGTGTTGAGCGTGACGGTGTAAGCGTTGGTCGTCACGTTGCTGTTGCCGGTGTGTTCCTGCACGCTGGTCGCGCCGCTGCTTTCGAGGTTGCGCCCCTGGAATCGCTGGCCGTTGTAGCGGAAGCCGAGGCGGTTTTCCGAACTGATCTGCCAGTCGAATTTGGCCAGATAGACATCCTGGTTGAAGCCGAGCGTGTAGTTTTGGACGAGCGGCAGAATGCGTTGCAAACCGGCCTGCGACGCGGCGTCAGCCGGAGCCGTTTGTCCGAGCGAGACGAAATTGGGCCGCGTGTTGCGCTGGCCGTCGTAGTTGAAGAAGAAGAACGCGCGATCTTTTTTGACCGGGCCGCCGATGTTACCGCCGAATTGGTGGAAGTGGTAAGGCTCTTTGACCGGGACTAACCCATTGCGCGAGGCGATGAAGTTGGGCCGTTTGGCGTTGAGCGAAGCGTCGCGGTAGAACTCGAAGCCCGTGCCGTGAAATTGGTTCGTGCCCGATTTGGTGATGACGTTGATCGCGCCGCCGGCTGCGCGTCCGAACTCAGCCGAGAACGAGTTGGTGTTGACCTGGAACTCCTGCACCGCATCCTGGCTGAACTGGTAAGGCGCGCGGCCTGAACCGGTGCGGCCCAGCGATTGGCCGAAGAAATTGTTATTGTTGTCAACACCGTCAATCTGGACGCTGTTGAACGTGCCGCGCTGTCCGCCGAACGAGAGGTCGCCGCCGCGCGTCGAATCGCGCACGACGCCTGGCGTGAGCGTGGCGAAATCGAGGAAGTTGCGCCCGTTGACCGGCAGCGAGCGAACCTGCTGTTCGCCGACCGAGCCGGAGACGTTGGTGCGCGTGGTTTCGAGCGCTGGCGCCTGCGAGGTGATCTCGACCGCCTCGCTGACGTTCACGCGCAGCGCGAGATCGAGATTGAGTTTCTGGCCGACCGTCAGCGTGACCGAGCCGTATTTGTTTTCGGCGAAGCCCTGGCCGCTGGCGGCGATTTGATAGGTTCCGGGAGGGAGAGCGGTGATGCGGTAGATGCCGCTGCTGTCGGTGGTGATCTCGCGCGTCAAACCGGTGTCAACGTTTTTAACCGTGACTTTGGCGCCGGGAACGACCGCGTTGTTCTGGTCGGTGACTATGCCTTCGATGGTTGCCGTCGCCGCCTGTTGCCCGAAGACCGGGACAGCCAGGACGAGCGCGAACAACGAGGCGATCATCATCGCCAGGAAACCGGCTCGAAGATGATTGCAATGTGTCATTGAGCTTCTTCTCCTTGAGGTGTCTGGTTGTCAGTTTGTCGGTCAGTGATTGACGTTGTGGGGCGCGGTCAATACTGAACGAGGTTGGATCGAGTTTTTTTCCCAGGCAAAGCCAAAGTCTAAAGCTTGAGTGTTAATTTGAAGCAAAGCGTTTTGATGGTTCTCGTTGTTGGTTCTTGATTGGCGATGCTAAATCAAGCGGGAGTGATTGGCAACAGGCTATTGATGGCGCATTAAGTTTGCGGGCGCCGTTGCCGTGTAAATCGAACAGGCCGTCTAATAAATCGAGCAATCCATCATTCAGTTCGAAGCCTCTTGACTCGATTCAATCACGCGCGTAGATTGTCCCCCGCTTCCCTTGAAACTCATCGTGCCCTCAACGATCAAGCCCTTTCTTCCTCACTCCGGCGGACGGCATCAATCACCTGATGTCATCAGTCTTTCCCCCTCCAGTGTTATCCGGTGTTATTCTGGCGCGGCTGTAATTCTCACCTAATTCAGTCACGCCTAGTTTCAGACATCTCAGCGCAAGCACGCCCGCCCCTTTATGCGTCTGGGCGCAATTTTTTCCCAACCTCGAACTTCGCAAGGACACGTCCGCGCCGATGCGTGAATAAAACGGCGCGCAGTCGTGATCAATCAGGTTGTGCCCCGATGTTTGGCGAAAAGGAGAATACACGTTTATGTACCAAACCTCGAATCACAGTCGTAAAGTATGCCTGTTCTCGTCCGCGTTACTCTTCCTCGCCGGTTTCGTGTTGCAGCCCTGGGGGGCGAGGATCAATTTTGAACCTTCCGTGAACGCGGCCCCTGCAGCCGCAAACCCTGCTATCGAAGGGACGGTTTTCGCCGTCACCGCAAGCAACAAGCTGGTCAGCTTCAATCAATTCGCGCCGAACGCGATCATCAAGACGACGGCGATCACCGGATTGCAGGCGAGCGAAAGCATTCTGGGCATAGACTTCCGCCCTCGCACCGGCGCGCTGCAAGCGGTCAGCAATCAGAGCCGGCTTTACACGATCAATCCGTCAACCGGCGCCGCAACGCAGGTCGGAGCGAATCCGTTCAGTCCCGCCGTCAATGGCGTGTCGCTCGGCTTCGATTTCAATCCTGTCTCCGACCGCATTCGATTGGTGAGCGACGCGGAGCAGGACCTGAGGCTAAACCCGGACACCGGCGCGCTGGCGGCGACGGACACAAACCTGGTTTTTGCGGCTGGCGATCCGAACGCGGCTGCGAATCCGAACATCGTAGGTTCGGCTTACACAAACAGTTTTTCGGGGACGACGACGACCACACTTTACGGAATTGATTCAAACCTCGATGTTCTGGTCACGCAGGGATCGGTTGGCGGCGCGCCGGTTTCGCCGAACAGCGGGCAACTGTTCACGGTCGGGGCGCTGGGCGTCAACACCACCGATCAAGTCGGGTTCGACATCGTCAATCCCGGCTGGCCCGGCGGCCTGGCGCTCGCATCGCTCACTCCTCAAGGCTCGACATTCTCATCGCTCTACTCGATCAATTTGCAGACCGGCGCAGCGACGTTTATCGGGCCAATCGGCGTGAACGAAATCATCCGCGACATCGCGGCGGTCGTGCGCGTCGAAACGATCTTCGCGTTGACGACGAACAACGGCCTGCTAAGTTTCAGTTCGGGTAATCCGAACACGGCTGGCGCCGTCACGCCGATCACGGGTTTGACCGCCGGCGAGACTTTGCTGGGAATTGATTTTCGACCGGCCAACGGATTGCTTTACGCTTTGAGCAATCAGAGCCGCGTTTACACGATCAACACCGCGACTGCGGCGGCGACTCCGGTCAGCGGCGCTCCGTTCGCTCCGGCGTTGGCGGGCGTCAATTTCGGATTCGATTTCAACCCCGCGTCTGATCGAATCAGAGTTGTCAGCGACGCCGATCAGGATCTGCGGCTCAACCCGAACACCGGCGCGCTGGCGGCCACAGATACAAACCTGACCTTCGCGGCGGGCGATGTAAACGCGAACGCGAATCCGAACATCGTCGGCTCGGCTTATACCAATAACTTCGCCGGAACGACCACGACGACTCTCTACGGCATTGACTCCATTCTGAACATCCTGACGACGCAGGGTTCGGTCGGAAGCGCTCCCATCTCGCCGAACAGCGGGCAACAGTTCACGGTCGGGCCGCTCGGCGTTGATCCCGGTGATGAACTGGGTTTCGACATTGCGCCTGTGACCGGCGCGGCGTTCGCTTCGATGACGCTTGGGGGAGTTTCGACGCTCACCACGATCAACCTGACGACCGGCGCGGCGGCGATGATCGGGCCGATTGGCGGCGGCCAGATCATACGCGACATCGCCATCCAGCCGCGCATCGAGACCGTCTACGCCGTGACCAACAGCAACAAGTTGATCAGTTTCGTCAGCACCGCTCCGGGAACGATTCAAAGCGTGGCTCAGATTACGGGGCTTGCCAACGAGACGATCATCGGGATTGATTTCCGCCCGGCTAACGGACTGCTTTACGCTATGGGCAGCAGCAGCCGCATCTATACGATCAATCCGTTGACGGGCGCGGCGACGCCGGTCGGCGCAGGCGACGCATTGTCGCAGCTCAACGCTATCGCTTACGGCTTCGATTTCAACCCGGCGCCCGATCGAATCAGAGTCGTCAGCACGACGACGCATAACCTGCGCTTCGCCCCGGACAAAGGAGACCTGGCGGGGACTGATACGCCGCTGGCCTATTCGCCGAACGATCAAAACGCCGGCAAGCAAACATTCATCACCGGCGCGGCTTACGACAACAATTTCCCCGGTTCGACCTCGACGACGCTTTTCGCGATTGATTCCAATTTCGATTCGCTGGTCAGGCAGGGATCGCCGGGCGCCGTGCCCATCTCGCCGAACACCGGGCTGCTCTTCACAATCGGGCCGCTCGGCGTTGACACGAACGAGATGGTCGGATTCGACATCGCCGATTACACCAACAACGCTTACGCCTCGTTGACCGTCGGCGGCGTCTCACAGCTTTACACGATCAATCTGGGCACGGGCGCTGCGACGTTGCTGGGAAACATCGGCGGCGGCGAAGTGATTCGCGGAATCGCGGTCGCAAACGGCCCCGCGCCTTCATCACAATCCGGCGGAATGGCGGTAGTCAACGCGGCGAGTTTCCTCGGCGACGCCATCGCTCCGAGTTCGCTCGCGGCGGTCTTCGGCAGGTTCCAGACTTCCGGAGGCGGAATGTTCCTCGCTCCGAGCACGCCGCTGCCCACGACGCTCGGCGGCATGCGGGTCACGATCAACGGACAGGACGCGCAAATGCTTCTGGCCAGCAACGGGCAGCTCAACATCGTCGCGCCGCAAAACGTCCCCGACGGCCCGGCCACGGTCGTAATCACGAACGCGGACGGCGCGGTTCGCGCGGGCGTTGTCACGATGGCGCGAGCGTCCGCCGGTCTTTTCTCGCTGAAAGCGACCGGACAAGGAACGGCGGCGGCGGTGTGGACTACGGACGGCGTGACTTTTCAGCCAGTGATGAACTCTGACGGCAGCGAACGCCCCATCACTCCCGGCACAAAAGCCAGTCCGACCTTCCTCGTGCTGTTCACCACCGGGTTGCGCAATGCGCCAGCGGCGAATCCGAACGACGGCAACGGCGTGGCCGAAGCCGTGACTGTTACGATCAAAGGCGTCAACGCGACGGCGACATTCGCCGGGCCGGCGCCGGGATTCGCCGGACTCGATCAAATCAATTTGATCATCCCGCCAGAACTGGCCGGATCAGGCTCAGTCCAGATTCAGGTCACGGCAGGCGGCAAGGTGTCGAACATAGTCACCGTGCGAATCGGGTGAGCAGAACCTGTAGTAAAAAGTTATCGTCCAATGATGGAAGGGCGCGTCTAATAGGTCGCGCCTTTCTCATTTGTGGCTTTGTTGATTGGCGCTCCGGCGCGGCCTTTTTGCTCGAATCCTTACTTGACAGTGAACTGAACTGACAGATAGATTGATGGCCGTTACGCCCCTGACTTCTAATCCGTAAAACTCACATCGTTACATACTGGCAATGAGTACGGGTTTGTGTGCTTTCCGTCATCCAGGCGAAAAATCCTGACATCCATAGGAGAAGACCATGAAAAAGACTTCGATGATCCGCTCGGCATTGCGGCCATTAACTCTCGTCACCCTGTTGCTCGTGGCTATGAGCGCCGGTGGATCGTATCTGAGCGGCTCCGCCCTGCGCGGCACGGCTTCGGCGCAACAGACCGTTACTGTGGTCAGCGCCGCCAGCTTCGACAAAGTGTTGGCGCCGAATGCGATCGCCGCCGCTTTCGGCGCATTCGTGACGCAGAACAACCAGGTTTTCCAGGCCACGTCGGTGCCTCTGCCGACGACGCTCGGCGGCGTGCGAGTCCGCGTCGGCAATACCGACGCCGGGCTGTTTTTCGTCTCGACGGGGCAGATCAATTTCGAGATTCCCGGCGGGACAGCGGACGGAGCGAACATTGCGATCACCGTCACCAACTCCGACAATTCGACGCGCACGGGCACATTCACAGTAGTCCGAAGCGCTACCGGTATCTTTTCAGCAAAAGCCTCAGGCCAGGGCGCGGCTGCGGCCCAAACCACTTTCGATGGCGTGACTTTTCAGAACACCTTCGACGCCGCAGGAAATGAGAAAGATGTTGACGCCGGAACCAAATCGAAACCCAACGTTCTGATTCTTTATACAACCGGCGTTCGCAACACTCCCGCGGCGAACCCGAACGACGGCAATGGCGTTGCCGAAGCTGTGACTGTAAAAATCCAGGGCGTTCAGGCCCAGACGCTCTTTGCGGGGCCGCAGGGGTTGGTCGGGCTTGATCAGATCAACGTCATTATCCCGCCGGAGATGGCCGGACTCGGCAGCGTTCGGATCGTCGTCACCGCGAATGGCCGCGCCTCGAATACGGTGACGATAAAACTCGGCGGGCAGACGCCTCCTGTGCGCGTGACGGACCTTTCTTTCGGCCAGACGGCGACCGGCGATCTGGCGGTTGACGACCAGGTTCAGATAGACAACGCGACGGGCAATACCTTTTTCTTCGACGCCTACAGATTTACGACGACCACCGCAAACGCCACCATCGCGGCAGATTTGCGCTCCACGCAATTCGACGCGACCGTCCTGATTTACCGTGTTGATAACAGCTCGCTGACGTTTCTCGGCGCCGACGATCAATCGGGCGGCTACGGCAACGGCAAGATCGAAAACAACAATTCGCTGTTGTTGATAGTGCTGCAAAACCCCGGCACCTACGTGCTCTTCGCTTCAACGTCGGATCAACAGCCGAATGGAGTCGGCAGCTATTCGCTGAAGCTGTTGAACAACATCGCCACTCAACTCAACTACAGCGGCTCTGCGACGAATCAATCAGTCACGAATACCGATCTTCAGACTTCGGCTGGAACTTATCTTGACGTTTACTGGTTCAACGGGGCCAGCAACGATAACGTCCAGGCCAAAATGGCTTCGACGGCGTTTGATTCCTTCCTGATCCTGCAACGCAACGACGGCGACCCGCCGCTTGCCAGCGATGACAACACAGGTGGCGGATTTGACGCGCAGCTTACTTATAAGCTGACTTCGTCCGGCATTCATCTCCTCATTGCGACGCCTTACGAGCCGAACAAAACCGGAGCCTACACGCTGACGCTCAATAAACTGTCCAGCTTCGGGGCTGAAACCGAATCCGACTTCATTTACAGAGCGCCGGGACGCGACATCTTCGATGATCGGCCGCGCGTGGAAGGCGTTGGCGGAACGTCGTTCGAGCGCTTCGGCAGACGCCGCATCGTCGAACAATAAAACGCCGGTAAAAACCGACCTGTCGCAGGGGAAGGAGGAAACTCCTTCCCCTTTTATTTTTTCTTTTCAGGGTTGAATTCAGTGAGTTGGTTGATGCGCACAATACGGCTTGCGCCATCTGGCTGAGGTTTATTCTTCCGGCTTTCAAATTTCTCAATGCCGAGGGCGGGACTCGAACCCGCACGGCCCTTTCGAGCCTCAGGATTTTAAGTCCTGTGTGTCTACCAGTTTCACCACCCCGGCAAGTTGGCTGCGAGTTTAAGGACTCGACCATTAAGTTGCAAGCAACCTGTAAAGCTTCAGGCCTGTGATTTCAGCGCAGCGACGATTCTTTCACTCGCGTGTCCGTCTCCATAAGGATTTATCGCGCGTGACATCCGCTCGTACTCCGTTCGATCATCCAGCAACCTCGCAGTCTCTTCGACGATTCTCCGCCTGTTCGCGCCGACGAGTTTGACTGTTCCCGCCTCAACGCCTTCGGGGCGCTCGGTAACTTCGCGCAACACGAGGACGGGCTTGCCCAGTCCCGGCGCCTCTTCCTGCAATCCACCCGAATCGGTCAGCGCCAGATGCGAGGCTTTCATCAACTGCACCAGCGGTAGGTATTCCAGCGGGGGAAGCAATGAAATCCTCTCGACGCCGCTTAATTGCTCGAAGACCGCGTTGCGTACGTTCGGGTTCAGATGAACCGGATAGACCAGTTGAACATCGGAATAATTCGTGGCGATCTCTTTGAGCGCGGCGCAGATTTCCAGCAGCGGCTGGCCAAAATTTTCGCGGCGATGCGCCGTCACCAGAATCAATCGTTTGTCGCGCGGGACCTGAGCCAGTTCGCCTTCGCGCCAGTCGTAATCGCGCCCGGCTACGTCCAGCAACGCGTCAATCACTGTGTTGCCGGTGACCACGATGCCGGACGCGTCAACGCCTTCGCGCAGCAGGTTGTCGCGGGAAGCAGCGGTCGGCGCGAAATGCAAATCGCACACGGCGTCCGCTATCTTGCGGTTGATCTCTTCCGGGAACGGCTGGAATTTATCCCAGGTGCGAAGCCCGGCTTCGACGTGCCCGACGCGAATGCGGTGGTAAAAAGCCGCGAGCGCGCCGACCATCGCCGTCGTCGTGTCGCCCTGCGTCAGCACCCAATCGGGCTTTTCCGCGCGCAGCACCGCGTCAAGCTCAGTCAAAGCGCCGGCTGTGATCTGCGCCAGCGTCTGATCCGGCTTCATGATGTTCAAGTCGTAATCCGGTCTGATGTCGAACAGCGACAAAACCTGGTCGAGCATCTGCCGGTGCTGCGCCGTGACGCAAACGACGCTGGTGAATTGATCCGGGTGTTTGCCGAGTTGTTTGACGACCGGAGCCATTTTGATGGCTTCAGGGCGAGTGCCGAAGATCGAGAGGACTTTCATAACGGAGAGGCTAACTTTTTATGACTTCAGGTTGAGTTATCGTTGGTGGGGCAATGGGGAGAGATTACGGAAATAACGGAAATAACGGAACAAACGGAAAAGCGCCAGGAAAAACTTTCCGTTTGTTCCGTTATTTCCGTTATTTCCGTAATCTCTCTGGTTCGCTTCATCAAAAGCTCAATCTATGACTGCGCGAGGTATTCAAACGTGGCCAACAACCATCAGTCGTTTGCCCGAAGCGATTTGCTCGGACGCATCTGCCGGAGGCGTGACGACTTCGACGCGCGAAAATCCGAGACGCCGCATCAACCAGATCAACGCTTCGCGTCCCGGATAAAGCGAGATTCCCACCGAACCGGCGGCGGATGGATCAGATTCTTCCGTCTGGTCAATCAGAGCGAATGATCCGCGCAGTTGTTTTTGCGGGCCGTGAATGGCCAGATCAATCTGGCCGCTCGCTTCAGGCGCCAGCGGCGTTTCGATCACCAGCAATCTTTTCGTCAATGCTTTGGCGAGGCGGATGGCGTTGATCGGATTCTCGAACGAAGAGAGCGTATCCAACATCAGCACGACATCGAACCGCCCGCTTTCGCCGGGGCTGAGACGCCGCAAATCCGCGTGGCTGAAACTCAGATTCGGCAACCCGCAGAGTCTTTGAATCAGCGACGCGTCTTCGATCTTATCCGCGTCAACGTCAACTCCCAGAACCTTGTGGCAGCCGCTCTCGGCCAGCTTCAACGCGAAAAATCCCTGATGGCAGCCCACATCAAGACACGAAACGCCGCGCCAGTCTTTTCCGTAAACCGGCTCCAGAACCGAATGAATCATCGCCAGCCGGTCGTCATGAAGCCTGATCGTTTCTTCCGGCAAATGACAGGGGGCGAGTTTGCCGCCTGGCAGTTCGAAACGATAGAGCCACTTTTTCTGATTGACTCTCTCGTCGAGCGACAACTGCGCGCCGGTAGTTCCGCGCGCCTGATTCGATTTCGCGGGCGCGGGGGCGCTGGCTTCCTGATATTGATTGACGACGGTTTGCGCGTCGCCGAGCGCGCGCAGTTGACCGTGATCCAGCCAGACCGCGCGATCACAAATGCTGGCCACCTGTTTTGAATCGTGAGTGACCAGAAGGATAGTCGTCCCGCTCTCACGAAACCCGTCCATCCGCGCCGCGCATTTTTGCCGGAACTGTTCGTCGCCGACTGACAGGACTTCATCCACGATCAAGATGTCGGGCCGCATCGCGGTCGCCACTGAAAACCCAAGCCGGACAGCCATCCCCGTCGAATACGTGCGAAGCGGGGCGTCAATGAAATCGCGCAATTCGGCGAAGTCAACGATCTCATCGAAGAGCGATTCCATCTCGGCGTGCGTGTACCCGATCAACGTCCCATTGAGAAAAATGTTCTCGCGCCCGCTCAGTTCGGGATGAAACCCGGCGCCGAGTTCCAGCAAAGGCGCGATCCGGCCTTTCACCCAGACGCGCCCTCTGGTCGGTTTCATCACGCGCGAAACCAGTTTGAGCAGCGTGCTTTTGCCCGCGCCGTTGTGGCCGATGACGCCCACGACCTCGCCCTGGCGGATTTCCAGGCTGACGCCGCCGAGCGCCTTGAAATTGTCATGCTGAACACGGCCCTGCGCGAGACGGATCGCATACTCTTTGAAGCTGCGGATCTGTTCGCGCGGCACGCGGTATTCGACCGTGACGTCTTCCAGGCGAACTACGACCTCTGCGTCATCTCGCGCCTTGAGGCCATCAGCCGCGCTGTCAGATATGATTTCAGATTCGATAAGCAAGCTCATCCGCTTTCCTGGAAAAAAACCACCAGCCGAAGACCAGCGTCAGAAGTGCGGCGGCGGCTGCGGCGGCCCAGGTCTTAGGCCCCGCCATGCGCCCGACGGTCAAAGGCTCGCGAAAAATTTCCATCAGGTGGTACATCGGATTGATTTTGAACAGCCAGCGAAACCGCGCCGGGATGATCTCCTTCGGGTAGATGATCGGAGTCAAATACATCCACGCCGTCAGCAGTATCTGATACATCTCCATCACGTCGTGATAGTAGGCGGCGATGCGCGAAAGGAAAAACGCGACGCCGAGCGCGAACATCGCCGTCAGAATGATCGGCCCCGGCAGGATCAGCGCTATCGGGCGGATCGGAACTCCGGTGACGATCATGATCAGAAACAGCGGAATCAGAGATAAGAGCAGATTGACCAGGCTCGTGCCCAGCGCGCAGACGGCGAAGATCGCCCTGGGCAAATAGATGTGCCTGAGCAACCCGCCGCCCCAGATCAATTCGCTCATCGCCCCCATGGTCGTTTGCGAGAAAAAGTTCCACAGCAACAGCCCGGCCAGCGCGTAAGCCGAGTAAGATCGCGAAATGATTGAAGCGCGAAAGACCTCTGAAAAAACGAACGTCAGCACCAGCATCATCAACAGCGGATTGAGCATTGTCCACAAAATGCCCAACGCCGAACGTTTATACCGGGTCTTGATGTTGCGCGCGATCAGATGCTTGACCAGATCGCGGTAACGCGCCAACTCTTTGAACTCTTCCACAAACGGGACGACCAGCCGGGCCGAATCGTAGACCGGCCTTTCATCCGGCTTTCCCGCCTCTGCTGTTATGGAGTAACTCCTGGCAGCCATAAAAAATCTACCTCATGCGTCTTTTCATTACCTTAAAGGAGAAATCTGAATTTTCTGGGGCGTGTCGGGATGGCTCGCTGGCAGCCTGCCTGACCGGAGCCGTCGGGTGATGACGAAATAGTGATGCGCCAGCATGCCCAGCGCGAGCCGGTTTTATATGGCGCCATCCTGATTCTGTCAAACCGGCGTGATAACGCGCATCGCGGACTGATTCGCAGTTTGGTTTTATCGGCGGCGTTGTAGTATATTCCCGCCCGGATTTGGAGCGCCTACCGTTGATGGGAGCCTTCACCTCCTGCATCCTTCCCGACCCACTGTCGAAGCTATAAGTGCGCTGTTGCGATAAGCTGACACCCTGGCAATTTTTATTGCGCTATTCAGACGGTGGAGATGCGCCCCACAACGAATCCGATTTTTGCTCTTTAGCATTGTGCGCTTTTATGGAAAAGAGTAATTCACAATACCAGCAGGTCAGAGCGGCCTTCAGACAGCCATCTGTAAGCCTTTACGCAGCCTTCCGCGAATCTCTTCGTATTATCATTCCCTACGAATGGCGCCGCCGCACGGTCAGCCTGGCGCGGAGCCGGCTGGGATTGAAGTCGCTGTACCTATGGGCGTATGACCGAATCACAACAAAGAGATCGCCTTACAGGGAGAAACTCAGGCGCGGCGATTTTTATGAAGCGGTGACATTGCTCCCGCATCTGCCGGAATCCGAAGTCGAGGCGATCCTGAACCACCCGGTCGAAAAGGCCAGAACCACTAAACCTGACGTGATCTGCTTTTCAATTGTTGACTGGTCGTTCCGGTTTCAACGCCCCCAGCAGTTAATGGCCCAATTCGCCGCCAACGGGCATCGCGTCTTCTATCTCAGCACTACGAAATTTTGCGGCGTTTATTCAAAGGCGAAATTTCAGGCCGAGCAACTCAGAGAAAATCTGTTTGAAGTTCAGATTGCAGCCCGTGCGCAGCCCGATCTTTACGGCAAAGTCATCGAAGAGAAAGATCTGGAAATCGCGCTTGATTCTCTGGATAACCTGCGCCGCGAGTTCAACATCAACGAGGCGATCAGCTACGTTATGATTCCATCGTGGGGCCGCGTGGCTCTGCGAACCGGGCGGGAATGGGGATGGCGCGTCATCTATGATTGCATGGATGAATGGGAGAACTTCCCCGGCATCAAAACGCCGCTGCTCGAAATGGAAACGAAGCTGGTGGAGCGATGCGACCTGCTGGTCGTCACGGCTCAGCGGCTTTACGACAAATGGCTGCCTTACCAACGCCCAATGGCTCTGGCGCGGAACGCCGCCGATTACGATTTTTACCAGCAACGGCTCAAACAGAATAACCTGCTCGACGACCTCTCCCACCCGATTATCGGTTATTACGGCGCAATCGCCGATTGGTTCGACGTTGATTTGCTGGCGGATGTGGCGGAGCGGCGCCCCAACTACAATTTCGTGTTACTCGGAGGGATTTTCGATACTGACGTTTCCCGGCTGCGCAAACTGCCGAACGTGAAGCTACTCGGACAGCAGCCTTACGAAACGATGCCGCAGTACCTTTATAGCTTTGACGCCTGCGTCATTCCCTTCAAAATCAACCCGATCACCGAAGCGACCGATCCGGTCAAACTGTACGAATACCTGAGCGGCGGCAAACCCGTCGTTTCGGTAAAGCTGCCAGAACTCGCGCCGTACCGTGATCACATCTACATCGCCGGTAACGCGGCTGATTTTGCCGGCCAGATTGACAAGGCGATTTCAGAAGACAATCCGAACCTGGCCGAACAGAGAAAACAAGTTGCTCGCCAGCATACCTGGGAATCCCGCTACAGGCAGATTGAATCTCGGTTAGTTCAAGCTTCCCGCCGCGCAAGCATAATAATTGTGACTTATAACAATTTGTCCCTAAACAAGCTATGCCTGGAAAGCCTGTTTCGTAACACCGATTACCCCGATTATGAAGTAATCGTAGTTGACAATAAGTCTTCAGATGGCACGCCGGGTTACCTGACAGAATTAAATGGTAAGTACGAAAACCTGAAAATTATCCTGAACGAAACCAATTTCGGCTTCGCAAAAGCCAACAATCAAGGTATACGCCAGTCCTCCGGAGATTACATAGTATTACTCAACAACGACACAATAGTACCTCGTGGATGGCTCAGCCGGTTACTGAAACATCTGGATGATCCGAAAGTGGGGCTTGCCGGGCCGGTCACCAACTTCGTCGGTAATGAAGCTAAACTGCAGGTCAATTACCGAACCTGGGCAGAGATGGAAGAGTTCGCTCAGGATCAGACCTGGAATAATCACGGGCGAATCGCCGACATCCACATGCTGGCCATGTTTTGCGTTGCGATGAGGCGTGAAGTGTTTGAAGAGGTCGGCGAACTTGACGAACAGTTCGGTATAGGGATGTTCGAGGACGACGATTATTCGATTCGCGTAAAACAGAAGGGCTACAGGGTGATCTGCGCGGCGGACGCTTTCGTCCATCATTTCGGACAGGCGGCCTTCGGCAAGCTCATTCGCACGGGTCATTACGACCGGCTCTTCGATGAGAACAGAGCGAAGTTCGAGCGAAAATGGAACGTCACATGGAAGCCGCACAAAAACGCGGAGCTTAAGTTTGAAGAACACGGTTACGATTCGTCTTCCGCAACTGATTTTTAGGGACACCGCCACCAACTGAAATGCGCGCCACACTTCAAGCAATCGCCAGTAGAAAACCTCATTGGGTCTTGTTCTTCGCCTTGTTCGCCTTCTATTTGTCGTTTACCCCCGGCACGATCAACGGCATGGGGTATAACCAGGAGAACCTCATCGGCGCCAATCAGATCGTAAATAACCTGATCAACCTGGTTCGCCGCCTGCCTCTTGCGCCGATTGGGTGGCCGCGACACGGCCTTCTCGAAATGCTTTTCGACCTGCCTTTTGTGGTTGCGAGCAGGCTGCTGTTTGGCGACTCGCTCGAATGGTTCGGGCGAGTCGCTATAATTCAACCAATCATGTTTACCGCGCTGTCGTGCGTGGTGGCGTTTCTGTGGATTCAACGACTAACGAAGAGCCTGGCCTGGGCCTACTGGCTGAGTATGACGGCGGCCATCGCCACAATGATCTGGCCATACACTTACATCGGGCTGGAAACCACGCAATCTCTCTTCGTGATTTTATCGGCATATCTGGCGCTCGCGGCTGAAAATCGCTCTTCGTGGTTGCGTCTGGTGACCTTCAGCTTCGCCTGCGCCACAGCGATTTCGGTCAAGAGCAACGGAGTTTTTCTAACGCCAGCGATTATCTATCTGATCTATTGTTATTTTTTTCGAGGTCATAAGACAGTCGCCGATACGCTGCGGCTGGAATGGGTAAGGATGATTCTGGCGTTTGCGATAGTCGGCGGCGTTTATTTCGTTAATCGTCATTACAGTTCGAAATACTGGGATGCCGGGTACGGTAGCAGCTCAGGTTACTTTTTTACCTTGCTTGCGGATGGCTTCGCGCGCGTGGCGTTCAACTTTCTTTCGTACTTTGGCTCGGTCAATAAAAGCTTGTTACTTTACGCGCCTGTTACGGCTCTCGGCCTTTTTATGCTACCTCAGGCATATCGCAAGCATCCTCGCATCGCGGTCTTCGCCGTTTTGACTCTGGCGGGGATGGCCGGAGGATTTTCGCTAACTTATATGTGGGCTGATGAAACCTGGGGGCCGCGATACCTTCACGAAGCGATACTCCCATTGACCGTCTGTTTCGCGTCGGCTAAGGCCGCCTGTGGCAAGGCAGGCGCCGAGTTTCGATGGCGCAGAGAAACCCCGCTATTGGCCGCCGCTGTCCTGGGCTTCGTAATTTCATTCCTCGGATCGTTTTTCTACTACGGCAATCTGCACATTGCGGCTATGGAGGTTTCGCAACCTGCGCTGGAATCGTTGCAGCACGATCCGAGAATGAATCATATCGAATTCAACGCCAGATTATTGAAGGTCTGGGTCAGGAAGAAATTCGGCGGAGTGGATAATCCTGAACTCTGGCCCTCTCACTACAACTGGTGGTTCCAAAAGCCTCCGGACGTTCCGAAGGAAAAGACTTTCGATCTGCGCATACTCGCCAGCCCGCTTCCCGTTATGGCGCACCTGTGGGACGGGCCGTTCTTCGTCTCACGGGACATCTATCAAATTTTGCGCCTGTTGCTGCCCTGCTCTCTGTTGCTGAGCCTCGCGCTGTTTGCGTATCTGGCGTTTTTATCCGTCAGGCAGCCCATCGAGTCCGGCCAGACAAGTTCGCAACCAACTGACGCAAAGTCCGGCGCGAAAAGCGCGCCCGTCAATGAGCGCCAATGGGATTAACAAAATTGAGGTTCGGCATGATAGTATGAGCCGTCTTCACCGGATTGATTGAATCACTAAAGGTCTGCATTTCATTGCATAATCACTGGAGGATACAGATGCTGATCTGCCCAGTTTGCCGTAGCCAGAACATGGATACCGCCAAATTCTGTGGGAATTGTGGCAATTCTTTTCCGCGCCCGATGGCCCCAACGTCTTCGCTGATCAATTGCGCGCAGGGCCACATTTATAGCGCGGTCTATGAACACTGCCCTTACTGTCCGCAGCCGGAAAATCGGGATGCGGAATTCGCAACGCGCGTGGAAGAACCGATCACAGCGATTGATCCTCCTGGTCAGGCGGGTCAGGCGGGTCAGGCGCCGTTTGCATACACAAAGACGCCGAATGATTTTGCGACGCGGATTGATTCGGGCGAGACGCTGTTTGAGACTGCGGAATCTCCGATTGTCGTTCCGCCTGTGGCCCCGCCACCGACGCCTGCATACACCCCGACTGAAGTGATCGGAACCGTTTCCCCTCCGGAAGGAATTAACTGGGCGAACGCCGAAGCATTCAGCCCTGCGAAACCGCAGGAACCGTTGGCGCCGACCCTGGAGGAACTGTCTCCCGAACCGGGGCCGCCTCCGCCGCCAAAAGCTCCGGTTCCCGATTCAAATCGTCACACGATAGTGATGGGCGATGAATCCGCGCCACTGCGCAAGACCAAAGGACGCATCGTAGGCTGGCTGATCACATACAGCCACAATCCCGATGGACATGATTACCGCATTTACGCCGGGTATAACCGGCTCGGCGCCAGCCCCGGATGCGACATCCTGCTTGAGGACGAGACGGTCAGCGGGTCGCACGCGCTCATCGTTTATAAAGACGGGCGCTGCCTGATCAAAGACAATCTTTCGCGCAACGGCACATTCGTTAACGGGCGGGAGATATCCGAAGCGCATGTGCTTCAAAGCTACGATCAGATTCGCATCGGCAACACGTATTTGACATTCGTCGCGGCGCAGCGCGTTTCGTAAACGCGATTGCAGTAGGTCATCCCCACACAATCCACGTCGCCCCAGGGCGATCCATGTCAGCCCATGAGACATCAGGTCATCGTCGCTCATCGCACCGACGCAGGGCAGGAGCGACGGGAAAATCAGGATTCGGTGATTCACATTTGCGACGAGCGGGATGGGTGTCACCTGCTGGTGATCGCTGATGGCATGGGCGGGACAGCTTGCGGACAGGAGGCCAGCCAGTTGGCCGCGCAAACGATCAGGCAGAGCTTCTTCAGCGCATTCGGAGCGAATCTCACCATCAACCAGAGACTCGAAATGGCAATCTCCGAAGCCAATCGTATGATCCTGCGTCGCGCCGAACGCGACCGGCGATGTCGCGGGATGGGTTCGACCTGCGCCGTGCTCGTCCTCGCCGATCAACAGGCCCACCTGGCCCACGCCGGTGACAGCCGGATATACATGATTCGTGACAGCCGGATCATCCAGCTCACCCGCGATCATTCCCGCGCTCAGCGAATGCTGGACGATGGTTTGATCACCGAAGAGGAGGCCGCCAATCATCCTGACCGCAACTGGCTTGATCGCGCGCTGGGCCTGCGCGCCGAAATCACTCCCGACATCAGACCCGAACCGATTCGCTTATCTGAAAAAGATACCTTCATCGTTTGCACGGATGGATTGACGAACCTGGTACGCGACGAGGAGATTTTCAGGATCATCCAGCGCGCCCCGGCGGAACCGGCCTGTGACGCGCTGATCGCTCTGGCCAACGAGCGCGGCGGCCATGACAACATCACAGTAGCCATCGCGCGAATCGGAGCCGACGTCACGCTCACTTTCTGAATGCGTTTTGCGAATTGCGAACTGGCTTTGCTGGTCGAGGTGGAGTTTGTCTTGAAACCGGGTAATGGCGGTAGAACAAAGAGGCGAAAACATGAGCACAGAATCTGAAGCGCAAATCCGCAATCCGCGATCCGCGCGCAATCTGCTGATCGCTACGTCGAACAAAGGCAAAGTGATTGAGATTGCGGCGCTGCTCGAAGGGCTGAACTGCCACGTGATCGGCCTTGAAGACCTGGATCAGATTCCGCCTCCGGTCGAAGAAACCGGGACGACATTCGTAGCCAACGCCCTGATCAAAGCCGATTATTATCATGCGGCCACCGCATTGCTCACGCTCGCCGACGATTCGGGATTGGAAGTTGACGCGCTCGATGGACGCCCCGGGGTTTATTCGGCGCGTTACGGCGGCGAAGGCCTGAGCAGCGCGGATCAGATTGCGTTGTTGCTGGATGAAATGAAAGACGTTCCTGAAGAAAAGCGGTCGGCCCGATTTGTTTGCAGCGTCGCTCTGGTTGGCGTGGTGAACGGAGCTTCGGTCAGACAGACTTTTGAAGGCCGCTGCGAAGGCCGGATCGCCTTTGCCCAACGCGGCTCCGGCGGATTCGGTTACGATCCGGTCTTCATTGATGCGGAAACCGCGCGCACATTCGCCGAACTCTCGCGCGAAGAGAAATCGGCGCGCAGCCACCGCGGAAAAGCGCTGAGACCGACAATCAAGTACATTGAAATGTTATTGAAGAGGGACAGTGGCGCAGAGAGATAGATGGATGTGGGAACGGAGAGATAGAAGGATTGGGCATCCTCTCCGTCCCTCCATCCCACTGTTCCTCTGTCTTCTTCACCCCGCGTGAATCAGAGTCTTCACTTCCCTGCCGAATTTCACGTCAATCTTACCAGCGCGAACCTCGACGACGACCCCGACTCCGAATTTCGGATGATCAACGCGGTCGCCGGCGGCGAACCTCTCCTGCATTGAATAAGCTCGCAGCGGCCCGATGTCTTCGATGACGGATACGGACTCTTTTTTCGCGGCTCTCGTCGAAGATCGGGTGGTAGATGTTTTGGCCGAGCGCTCACGATAGATATGATTGCTGCGACAGGTGCGGCATTCCACACGTCCGATGGAGCCATCTGGATTTATTGCGGCAATGACATGTTCACGAGTCTCTTTGCACTTTCCACAATACGCGTCCACATCGCCCCCGAGTTGAGGGCGTTTAACTATACCAAGCGAATTCTTCAGCATTACTTTGATTCCGTTTCTATGTTTTCGTTTTTACTTTCAAATAACCGGGGCGACGGGGCAACCGGGGTCACGACACTATTGCTTCCCTAGGATCAGAAACCGCCCACGACCAGAAACTCCCTGGCGAACTAATCCTCTAAAATTTCGATTCACGATTTTTCTCCTTAAATGCAGGCATTGATCCTGAAATCCATCTGTACCCCTTTGAGCAGTGACAGATTGTAACATCATTCCGGCCCTGTTGCAGACGCTCGTTTGCGTTTTACGAAGATTTATGACCGCAGGTCGCGCGATTCGAGGATAAAACAAATTGCGAGACAAACGGTTTTCCAGGTGCTATGATGCGCCCGCATTCGTCAGTCCGTGCCCTTTCCGCTTCCCATCGTTGGCCCCGCAGCAGACAAAAGACTAAAACAATTTGTGATCGCGAAGAAATAATGAAAAGACGGGTTGTTGAAAAAGTTATCTGCTCCCTGCTTGCAATCGCTTTTTCCGTTTCGTCCGCGTGGGCGCAAAATCGCGGGTTCACCATTCAAGTCGCCAGTCCGACGTCAGAAGCCGAAGCGAGATCAGTCATCGCCGACCTGCAGGCGAAAGGCGTGGAAGCTTACTGGGTGAAGGCGGAAGTTCCAGGTAAAGGAGTTCGTTATCGCGTCCGCATCGGGCGGTTCAAAAGTCAGGCGGAAGCCAAAGTAATGGCTGATCGGATTCTTGGTCGCGGCGCGATCAAAGAATTCCTGGTCACGCCTTACGATGCGCCACCCTCTGATTTCGTAGCGCGAGCAGAATCGAAGCCAGCGGGGAAAACCCCGGCTGACACAGACAGGCCGTCTCCGGTTTCCGAACCGGTCAAGGAAATATCTAAAAACGAGGTCCAGGCTAAAACGGCGCCAGCGCCGGAAACCTCCAATCCCAACGCCGAAAAATCCGCACTCGCCTCTGTTGATTCCATTTCGGAATCAAAGCCGGAAGGAAAAATCGCTGAGGCGAAACCGGAAATAAAAGCCGACGCGGCGCCGACGCCGCCTGAAAAAGTCGCGGCGGAGAAGGTCGCAGGCGATCCGGCGAAAAGTGATCGAACGGACAAAAACTCTTCTCAATCGGCCCAACTCGATTCCCGTCTCGCCCATCTCGCCAATCCTCCGTCGCACAAAGCCCTGAACGCCAACCCAGCGATTGCCACTCCTGCGGTGGCGGACGCTCTGGCGGATGTGACCATCAACAACAGCGCCTGGAAAGTCGTCAAGCGCAGCGTCGAAACTGACAAGAACTTACGCGCTATCTACTTTGTTGATTCGATGACCGGGTGGGCTGCAGGCGACGCCGGCGTCGTTTACCGCACGACCGATGGCGGCAGAAATTGGAAGCCGCTGCTCAGCGGCGCCGCCGCCAACATCAACTTCATTTACTTCATTGACTGGAATCACGGCTGGATGATCGGCGAATCGAGTGGCAGGATGTCCGACGAAAGCGAGGGCGAGAACGTCCTGCTTCTCACCACCAACGGCGGACGTTCGTGGACGCGCAAATCATTGCCGAATGTGACGAGCCTCTATTTCACCGACAGCAAAACCGGCTGGGCTGTCGGCAGGAACGCTACCATGTTGAAAACAACCGACGGCGGATTGGAGTGGAGCAAAGTCGAAAGCGCGGAGAAGCTGATCGGATTGCCGATTGAATCATCCAATTACAATTTCGGCTTCCGCGACATCCATTTCCCCGATGCTGAGCATGGCTGGTTGATCGGCAATTTTTACGGGCGCGCGCGCAGCAACATCGGCGGAATCTTCGCCACCTCGGACGGCGGCCTTACGTGGAAGCGCGTTCCGATCACGTTTCAAACCCAGTACACATCGGGCCGCTTCACTCCGGGATTGCTCCATTCGATTCGCTTCACGGACGCGAACACGGGTTCGGTGACCGGCGAGATGTATGACGGCGAGGGCAGATTCTTCTTCGTGCTGCACACGCGCGACGCTGGCAAAACCTGGGAACAATTCCGAACGCCAAGCCGCGCCACGCACAGCACTCAGTTCCTGGATATGTACAACGGCTGGACTGCGGCGTTCGCGCCTCGTGAAGGCGGAGCCGAGGCGGTGGTTTACGACACGACGTTGATGCGAACTGACAACGGCGGCATGTCGTGGCGCAACGATTTCATCGCGCGCGGACGCCGCATTCGCAGCGTCTTCTTCCTATCGCCGACCAAAGGCTGGGCCGTCGGCGATCGCGGGATGATTCTCTCCTACGAAGAAAAATCGAAGGCCAATTAAGAAAAGAACACGGAACAAATCCGTTATTTCCGTTTGTTCCGTGTTCTTTCTTCTCTTCCTTAGCCGGCTGATTCAGCGCCAGAAGGCCAGAATCAACTCCACCAGAATCAGAATCACGATGACTAGCTCAAGCGCCTGGCTCTGCGCCGTATGCACGCGGTCGTTCAGCAACGGGTAAAAGCCGGAGATGATTTCCAGCTTGCGCGAGATGATCCGATCCCATTCGTGCAAATAAAACCGGCGCGCCGCGGAATGCAGTCTCGCCAGATAAAGATCGCCGATGAGTTTCATGCGCTGAATCCGGGTTTGCTCATTCTCCCAAACATTTGCCTGGAATCTGAATGTGGTGCTAATCTCTGGCCGCTATACATCCACAATCATCTGGCTTTCACATCATTTCATACGCGCGATATTTCAGCAGTCAGTAGCAACAAACTCGTTTTAACTGAGACAAGCTCCCAGTTCGCTGTCGAACCCTGACGGCAATCCAACAACCACACTTCTTACCCACAAAGGAGAAAAACATGAACGAAAACACGCGCGTCAATTATTTGAGCAAAGCTCTGCTGTTGGTTGGGATCATCTTCGTCGCGGGAATTTACCCCCTCACCATCCTCTGGCCTTCAGGATGGGCCTGGCATGGGGCTGGGCAGGACAATTACCTCCAGATGATTCTTGGTGTTTACGCCACACTCGGCGTATTTCTCATCATCGCCTCGCGCAATCCGCTGGAGCATCTAAGCCTGATCTGGTTCACAGTCTGGTCAAGCATAGTGCATGGCGGGATTATGGCCGTGCAGTCAATCACCAACACTCATCACATCGGTCACCTGTGGGGAGATGTTCTGGCGCTGTTCGTTGTCGCAGCCGTGCTGGCGATGCTTACTCCACGAAGCGGCGCCGCAGAAGCGCAGCAGGCCGCAGCCTGATACTGCCGCGCCGATTCTCTATGACGAAGGTGGGGCGATTCGGCGAATTGCCTCACCTTTTCATTGGCCGCTGCGCGAAGCCGGCGCGGGAGCAATGTTCGTTTATGCCCACATCGAGTAACAAATGAAATCTCCTCGCAACCCTGCTGCTAACTTACCGAGTCTGTCATTCAAGCGCCAAAAAGACTGGGCCGTCTGGCTGGCCAAAAATCACGCGACGTCCTCCGGCGTCTGGCTCAAGCTGGCCAGAAAGGCGTCCGGCGTACAATCCGTAACCTACGACGAAGCGCTCGAAGTGGCGCTGTGTTACGGCTGGATAGACGGGCAGAAAAAAAGCCATGACGAAACGTCGTGGCTGCAAAAATTCACGCCGCGCGGCCCGAAAAGCATCTGGTCAAAGATCAATACCGAGAAGGCGCAGCGACTGATCGAGAGCGGGCGGATGAAACCGGCGGGGCTAAAAGCAGTCGAGAGCGCGAAGCGGGATGGGCGATGGGACGCGGCCTATGCTCCGCAAAGCAAAGCCGCTGTGCCGGACGATCTTCAGATTGAGTTGGATCGCAACGCGCAGGCGAAGACTTTCTTCGCCACGCTGGACAGCCGCAACCGTTACGCGATCCTGCACCGGATTCATACGGCCAGGAAAGCCGAGACGCGCGCCAAGCGCATTGAGAAGTTCATCCGCATGTTGGAGAAGAAAGAGAAGCTGTACCCGTAGGCGCGGCCTACCGCCAGACCGGCGCTGGCGGTATAATTCAACCGTTTTTACGACAATCCAATAAGAAATCCGCAGAGGAGTTATCGGTGATCAGCGCCATTATCAAACCATTTCCAATTTTCAAATTCGCTGTAGTCGGTGCGACTGCGCTGCTGTTCGCTATCACGGCGCACGCGCAGAAGGCCGATCCGAACGACCCCAGGAACGCCGAGCGTGGCGCCGAGATGGTCAAACAGGCGGTTCAGGCGCGTGGCGGCGAACGCTTTTTGAGTTATACGAGTATCATGTCTACCGGCATGTTCACGCCGTTCGACAAAGGCATGTCGCAAATTCCCGTTCAGTTTGTTGACTGGATCGTCTATCCCGACAAGGAGCGCACCGAATTCGGCAAGGGCAAGAAGAAAAATCGCCGCATTCAGGTCAATGTCGGCAAAACCGGCTGGGTTTATGACGGCGAGGCTGAAACACTGAAAGACCAGACTGACAAACAGATCGAAGAGCATCTGGATGGACTGGAATTCGACCTTGATCGCATTCTGCGCGCGGTGTCAAAAGACCCCGGCATTGAAGTCAAATTCGCAGGGCGTGAAGAGATCAGGCCGGGCGAGCGCGCCGATGTGGTCTCGATCAAATTGAAGTCTGAGCAAATAGTCTATCTCTGGCTCGACCGGCAAACGCATCTGCCGATGAGCCTGATATACGAGAAAAACGACAACGGGCTGACGAAACATGAGACTCGGTATTTCCAATACATTGATTACGACGGAGTGAAGTTCCCGAACATCGTTGATTATTACCGCGACGGCGTGCAATCGAGCCGTGTCAACATTCAATCGGTGAAGCTCAATGCGCCTGTCAGCGACGAACTGTTCACAAAACCGGCGAGCGTTAAGGCAATCAAGTAGCCTGATGAATTCCCAAACATTAAAAGCGGATCGTCCGCATATGCCCGGCTATGGCGTTCTGAACGCCGAAGACGGCGCGGGTTTGCTGCCGTGGAGTTGGGCGGTTGAGCGATTGACCGGCTCGCACAATTACTGGATGGTGACGACGCGCCCAGACGGAAGACCGCACTCGATGCCGCTGTGGGGCGTGTGGCTGGATGACGGATTTTGTTTCAGCACGGGGCGGCAATCGCGCAAGGGGCGCAACCTGCAGGAGAATCCGAATTGTGTCGTCTCAACGGAGAACGCCGCCGAAGCGGTGATCGTTGAGGGAGTGGCCGAGCAGATCGCCGACCGCGCGGCGCTGAAGCCGTTTTACGAAGCTTACAAAGCGAAATACGGCTGGGATTTGGAGCAGGGAGAGTATGCGAGTGAGCCTGTTTATGTTGTCCGGCCTCGCATCGTTTTCGGTATACGAGAGCAGGATTTTACCAGCAGCGCGACCCGGTGGACGTTTGACGCCGCCGGCGGTATTTGACTTCCTGTTTTTGCAGGAACCTTTCCACGGCCCGTCTCGTTAGGCCCTGACGGAGACAAGGATTTGACGACCCGGGCCAGGCGCCAAAATAATGATCAGGAGAGAACAACCTACAGTGGGAGCCAATGCAGCATTGATTAAATCGGATGCAGAATTGGTGCGGCGATGCCGCGCCGGAGATAGCGCAGCCTGGGAACAGGTGGTGCACGAATATTCGCGCCGCGTCTACAACCTCGCTTACCGATTCACCGGACGACACGAATCGGCTGAGGATTTGACGCAGGAAGTTTTCGTGCGCGTTTACCGTTCCCTGGACCAGTACGACCCGCAGGCCGGGGATCTGGCCAACTGGTTGATGCGGCTGGCGCGCAACCTGGTGATTGACGATTACCGTCGCCGCAGCCGCACCCCGACCGACATCGGCGACGATATCGGCGATCACGAATACCACCTCGAATCGCGCCACGACGCGCCGGATCGCGGAGTCGAACGGTTCGAGCGTTCAAAGCAGGTTCACGCCGCAATCGCCAGGCTTCAACCTGACTTGCGCGAATGCGTGGTGCTGCGCGACATCGAGGAACTGACCTACCAGGAGATCGTGGACATCCTCAAGATTCCCATCGGCACGGTCAAATCCCGGATCAATCGCGGGCGAATCGAACTGGCGAAGATTTTGCGGCGAATGAAAGTCGTCGAAACACTTTAGGTTTTGGCATGCAGGTTTGGGCCATGTAGGTTTTAAATGAATTGCGTAAGGTTTCAAGATTCACTCTCTGATTACATCGAAGGCGCGCTCGATCCGCGCGTCCGCGCTGAATGCGCGGCGCATCGTCTGATCTGCGGCGAATGCCGCGAGCTTTACAGCGACGTTCGGGCGACTGTGCAGGCTCTCAACGCCGTCGGCGCCGGAGATTTCACCGAACCTGAGGGCTTGCGAAATCGCATCCTCGCCGCGACAGGCGCCGGTGAGATGCTCAGTTGTGAGGAATTTGACAGACTGCTCGAACGCTATTTCGACGGCGTAATCCTCGCGCCCACCTTCCAGACTTTCCAGTCGCACTTTGAGAACTGCTTCAAATGCCGCCGTCTGCTCAACGGCATCGAAGAGGCTGTTGAGATGTGCCGAGAGGTCAAGGAGACCGAGGTCGAAGTTCCTGACTCGCTGCACGACCGGATTGTCGCGGCCACAGTCGGAAAGGAGACCACAAGCTGGGTCTCTCGCGCGCAATCGGCCATCGTTAATTTCGCGCGGATTCTGATGTCGCCGCAGATGGCGGTGGCGGCGATGATTCTGGCGGCGATCAGTTTGCTGGTCATCTCGCGTTTCGGCAGCGTCGGCAACATGACCGATCACGCCGAACAGAAAGCCGAAAGCCTGGTCAACGAAGGGCAGCGGAAGATCAACTCCACCGGGGCGATGGCGCTTTCAGGTTTTCAGCGCGTCTCTTACGGGTTAAGTTCGTTTATGTCCAATGGCTCAAGCGGATCGAGCGTAAAACCGGCTCCGGTCAGGATTCGTCCAAACGCCGCCAGGACGCAACCTTCCCCTCAACCGCGCCCCCAACACGACCCCGGCTCAACACCGGCGCCCGCGCAGCGTGATGATCGTCAGGGCGGGCAGAAACAGTGACGGCGAACGGCGGCGAATTGCAAAGGCGCCGCTCCAGAATTTGACCGGAATTTGAATTGAAAAGTTTCAGTGATTGTCGAGAGGCTTTCTTGGGTAACGTCGAGATGAAATGTGTTTACCATCCTGCCAATTCCGCAAGCGCGCGGTGCAGCGCCTGTGAGCGCCCGCTCTGTCCCGCTTGCGACCACCGGATCAAAGGGATTCCCTGCTGTCAGGATTGCATCGTAACCGGTATTGAAACGTTGCGGCGCAACACCGCCGCCGGGCAGCGCATCGTTCATCATCAGGAAAAATCGCCACTGCTGGCGCTGCTGCTCGGCCTCATTCCCGGCCTGGGCGCGGCTTACAACGGGCAAAACATCAAGGCGCTAGCTCATTTCGTCGCCGTTGTAGGTTTGTGGGTTCTCGCTGACATTTTCGACTCGCCTCTTGAGGTTGCGTTTGAATTGGGGGGAGCCGCTTTCTACTTCTATTCGATTTACGACGCGTTCCGATCAGCGCAGCGTTTGCGCCGAGGCGAGGATTTAAGCGTAGAAGACGACAGGTTGAAGCTCTTTCTGCAGCAACGCATGTATCTGTTCGGCGGCCTGCTCATCTGCGTCGGCGCGCTTGCGACATTGGACTTCATATTCCCCAAACTGCTCAACCATTATTGGCCGAGTCTGCTGATCATCGCAGGCGTTTACGTCATCTGGAACTACCAGCGCAATCGTCGTGATTCGCAGGCGCGAACAGCTTACCGAACTCCGCCGCCTTCCGTGATTCCATCGAGTTTCGATCGCGGCGCGAGCGATTATCAGTACCGCGAGCGGTAGCGAGCGGTCTCGATCAATAACCGGCAAATGGGACCGCGCTCGACGCCCCTCGCCTCGAACCACAATGCTCAAACGCCTTGCGACATTGCTGCTCGGAATCGGCCTGATCGGCCTCGGCGTGTTGTTTTTCGTCGCGCCGGAGCGGGCTTTTGCGGTTCAGGTTCTGATGCGGTTCTGGCCCATCTTTCTGATTCTGGCCGGGATTGTCCGCGTCGCAGGGTATTTGATTGATCGCCACCCTCGCTCGCCGCTCGGCGGGATGATGTTCGCCGCGATTGGCGGAATTCTGCTGTCGGCTAATCTGCTTGGCCATAATTCCTTCATTCTGATTCTGGGCAAATACTGGTTCTGGATTCTGCTGGCTTTCATCGCGGGCCGGGTGTTGAAGCAGTACACCCACCGGATTGAGGACGGCGCTCGCGCTAACGCTTTCTCGCCCGGCGCGATTGCGGTGATGCTGTTGATTGTGGGCAGCGGCTTGGCGGCGAGTTTCGCCATCCAACGCGGCCAGACCGGATTCAATCTGCGCATCGGCGGCTTTGGCGATGTGGGCAATTACGTCTTCGGCAATCAACTTTCCATCGAAGACGAACCGCCGCAAAGTTTCGCCATCGCGTCGAATTCGCGCCTGTTCATCAACAACGTGAACGGCGACGTCGAGGTCAATTCCGCTCCGCAGCAGCAAGCCACCGCGCGGTTGATCAAACACATCCGCGCCACGAGCGAAGAAGAGGCCAGGGAGATTGCGAAGAAAATCCACCTGCAAATCACATCCAACGGCGCCGGCTATCAATTCAACGTCGCCGCCGAAGGAGTCCAGCAGGACTTCAATGTTGCGGTGATCGTCACCTTGCCGCAAAATCTGACGGCGGGCGTCGAGATCAATAACGCGCACGGCGCTGCGAAACTCACCGGCTTGCTGGGCGACCACACAATCCGAGATTGCGAACACGTCGAAATCATCCGCAACACCGGACGCGTGACGGTCGAGAACCCGCGCGGCGCAGTCGAACTCGATCAGGTTCAAGGGCAAGTCAGTTTGACCAACTCGCGGCGCAACGTAAATCTAAGAGCGATCAACGGCGCGATCACGCTCGACGTCAGAGGCGGCAAGGTCAACCTCGATCAATCTTCAGGCCCGGTTCAGTTGCAGGCCGTTGACACGCAGATCGAGATTGACAATGTCGGTGACGGCGCGCCCGCGCTGGCCAATCAGCGCGTCGTCAACATTCAGCAAGCTCGCAACAGCCGCATCAGAATTCAGGAGATTCACGGCGCTGTCGCGATCAACGCCGAACGTTCGCGCATCGAGGCCGAAGAGATCAACGGTGATTTCACGATTGACGCTTCTTCTGAGCGCGTGAAAGTAAATCGGATCAACGGCGCGCTGCGGATCAGATCGGACGGCGGCGCGGTCGAGATCGAAGAAGCCAGAGGCGCGACGGCGATTGACGCCACGCGCGATGTGACGATCAAAAATTTTCGAGGGCCGCTCAACGTAACCTCGCGGCAGGGCGCAATCAGCCTGGAGACTTCCGAAAAGCTCAGCGCCGACGTCAAAGCAATCAGTGATCGCGGCAGGATTCGCGTTTCGATTCCCGAAGACGGCGGCTTCCGGCTCGACGCCAACACCGGCGCTGGGCGCGTGAAAGTGCGCGGGTTCGACGGCATCGTCTGGTCGCGCGAGGAGCGGTCTTACGCCGCCGGGTATAACATCTCAGAATCCGCGCCGCTGGTTTTTTTGCGTTCGAGCGGCAGCGAGATTCAACTGCAATCCTCCGGGCTGGCGATGGCCAGCCGCGATGACAACGACGAATGAACTCGGTCAGGTGAACTAATGGCGGTAATCTTAAAAATTCTGGCGGTGCTGACTTCGCTGGTGACGACTGTCCTGATCATCGTCACAGGCGTGCGGCAAGGATTAATGATCGCATTGACGATTTTCGGTGTTGTAAAAATCATCGTTGTAGTACTATTCGCCGCGTTGCTCTTACTGATTCTTTACCTCCTCCTCACCACCAAAAGAACTTCCCCCAACCCCTAGCCCCGGCAATCCGTTTCTTCGCGCCTTCCGTAATCTCGTCCAGAAGTCATAGGAGAGATCATCGAGGAGGTCACAGAAGAAGATGCCGTCTAACAACTATCAATTCCTGACCGAATGGCAGGTTGATGCCCCGCGTGAACTGATCTACGAAATCCTGAAAGAAGGCAAAGACTATCCGAACTGGTGGCCCGACGTTTATCTGAACGCCAGCTATCAACCGTCTGGGCGCGCCGACCGCGTCGGCGACCGCGTGACGTTCCTGACCAAAGGGTGGCTGCCGTACCGTTTGCGCTGGACCGCTGAAGTCGTTCGCCACGAACGCCCGCACACCATCGAGATCACCGCCACAGGCGATTTCGTAGGCCGGGGCCTGTGGCGATTGGAACCAGCGGGACCGGGAACGCGCGTCTCTTTTGATTGGCGGCTTCGCGCCGACAAACCGCTGCTGCGATGGTTTTCGCCCGTCTTCAAACCCATCTTTGAATGGAATCACAAATGGGCTATGGCCAGAGGCTACGAAAGCCTCTGCCGCGAAGTGAAACGGCGGCAATCGGCATAGCTTCAAAATTTATCTCGAACACTCTTTCGCCGCTCGGCGGCATTCACATAACTGGAGGACAAAACGTGAAGAACATCAGAATCCTGATCTCAGGCTTGTGCCTGCTGACGATCTTTTCCGTCTCTGCATTCGCTCAACAAAAATCGCTCTACGAGCGGCTTGGCGGCCAGCCCGCGATTTCTGCCGTAGTTGATGATTTCGCTCAGAACGTGCTCGGCGACGCCCGCGTCAACAAGAAATTCGCCAAGAGCGATCCCACGCGCCTGGTCACCAATCTCAAGGCTTTCGTCTGCATGGCTACGGGCGGTCCGTGCCGGTACACCGGCCTGGACATGAAAACGTCTCACAAAAATATGGGCGTGACGGCGGGTGAGTTCACCGCTCTGGTCGAAGACCTGGTCAAAACTCTGGATAAATTCAAAGTGCCTGACGCGGAGAAGAATGAACTGCTCGGCGCGCTGGCTGGATTGAAAGGCGACATCGTCGAAAGCGAATCGTCCGCCACTGGCACGGCGCTGCCTGCGAACTTCAAACCCGCTCCGCCGTTGGGTGAAAAAGGCGCCCCTGCCGCCGCTCATGCCGCTCCATCCGCCGCGCCGAAAACCGGATCACTTTATGACCGGCTTGGCGGCATGCCCGCAATCTCAGCCGTTGTTGATGAGTTCGCCGGCAATGTGCTCGCCGACAACCGCATCAACAAGAAATTCGCCAGGAGCGACGCCACGCGTCTTGTCACCAACCTCAAAGATTTCGTTTGCAACGCCACAGGCGGCCCGTGCCAATACAACGGGCTTGATATGAAAACAGCTCACAAACATATGCGCGTCACGACAGGCGAATTCAACGCGCTGGTCGAAGACCTGGTCAAGGCTCTCGACAAATTCAACGTCGGGGAAAGAGAGAAGAGCGATCTGCTCGGCGCATTGGCCGGCTTGAAAGGCGACATTGTCAAATCCAAATACGACACGTCAGCCACCGGCACGGAACTTCCCAGCAAGTTCAAACCCGCTCCGCCCCTGGGAAGCGCGAAAGGCTCCAAGGCTATGAAAAAGAGCAAGAAGTAACCCGAAGCTCCGCTGGACTTTTTTCAACGTAACTGCTCAGCCTTTCTTCGTCCCAGCGGGACGGTTTGATTTTAGGCAGGTCGTTTACGGCCTGCAGGCAAAGGCAAACGATTTTCACGTCGCGTAGCGACGGTTGAAACCGGCGTCGCAATTGATTCAATCGTCGCTACGCGACGAAATATATTATTCGGCGTCTCATGCAGGCCGTAAACGACCGGCCTAAAATCAAACCGTCGCTACGCGACGAAGAGCGCTGAGCAGTCACTTTTCAACAGCCACACCGATTGCCATTCGCTCGGTGTGGCTGTAATTTTATCCGTCACAAATTTCCACCAGACACGAGGAGGCGCAACTTTGCAGCGCGATTTATCGGTATATCACGAACCGATCAGCGGCCTGTTTCCGCCGCCTGCGAGCAAGCAGGATTGGGAGCGCTATCGGTTGAGCGACGAACAGGTTCGATTCTTCAACGAGAACGGCTATCTGGCAGGCGTAAGAATTCTGGACGACGAGCAGATCGAGCGGCTACGCGAAGAACTGGTCGGCCTGATGAACCCTGACCATCCGGGCCATCATCTCTATTACGAATTTCACTCGAACGAATCGAAGGACCCGGCGAAGGTTCTCTTCCACGCGCTGGGCGCCTGGCGCATCGCGCCCGGCTTTCACGACGTGTTGTGGAATCCGGCCTTCACGGTTCCGGCCTCGCAGCTTCTTGGCGGCGCGGTGCGGTTCTGGCACGATCAGTTGTTTTGCAAACCTGCGCGACACGGCGGAGTGGTCGCGTGGCATCAGGATTATTCTTACTGGACGCGCACGACGCCGCTGAAACATTTGACGTGCTGGACAGGGCTTGACGATTCGACGCGCGAGAACGGCTGCGTGCATTACGTTCCGGGCAGCCATCTCTGGCCGGACTTGCCAATCACCGGTTTGACCGGCGACATGGAATCGGTGCAAACGATCTTGTCGGACGAATTGAAGGAGAAGTTCAAGCCAGTCGCCATCGAACTGAAGAAAGGCGAATGCTCGTTCCATCACGCGCGGATGATGCATGGCTCTTACGCGAACACGACGGATCGCCCGCGCCGGGCGACAGTCATCAATGTGTTCAGTGACGGCGTGATGTCGAATTCGGATGAGCCGTTGCTGGAAGGTGTGCCAGTCATCCCAAAGGGCGAGAAGATGGGAGGGCAATTCTTTCCGCTGCTCTTCGATCCTTCCAGAATTGCCCCTTGATCAATCAAGCTGAGCCGGATTTCCTATCTGCCAACGCGGCGCGATCTGAAGCCGCCTCTGCGAATCATCGAGCGAACCGGCTTGGAAGGCAGCATAATACCGCCATAGCCCGGCGTCATCACCCTTTCCACTTTTTGGCCGGTCAGCTTTTCAATTTGCAGCATTGACAGTTCGTCAACCGGCGTCAAAAGCGTCATCGCGTGCCCCGCGTTCCCGGCGCGTCCGGTTCTGCCGATTCGGTGGACGTAATCTTCCGGTGTGGCCGGAATGTCGAAGTTGATGACGTGCGTGATCGAATCCACGTCAATTCCCCGCGCGGCGATGTCGGTCGCCACCAACACGCGGCAACGCCCATCCTTGAAACCGCGCAAAGCGGCCTCGCGCTGCGACTGCGAACGGTCGGCGTGGATGCGATCCACCTTGACTCCTCGCGCGGCGAGCAGGCGCGAGAGGCGTTCAGCGCCGCGTCTGGTGCGCGTGAAGATCAGAGCGCGCGAACATTGTTCGCGTTCGAGCAGGTGCAGCAACAATGGCGTCTTCGATTCAGTCGCAACCGGGTAGGCCGTCTGTCTGACAGTCACTGCGGCCTTGTTGCGCGGATTGACTTCGACAATTTCAGGCCGGCGCATGTATTCGCGCGCGATCTGTTCAATCGGCGGCGCCATCGTCGCGGAAAAAAGCAGCGTCTGCCGCTCCTTCGGAAGTTGTTTAATGACGCTGCGAATCGCAGGCAGGAAGCCCATGTCGAGCATCCGGTCGGCTTCATCCAGCACCAGCGTTTCAACGCGCGAGAGATCAACAGTTCCGTTTTCCAGGTGGTCGAGCAACCGTCCCGGCGTAGCGATCACGATTGAAACTCCGCGCCGCAACGCGATGCGTTGTTTATTCATGCTCGCTCCGCCGACTATGGTGACCGAGCGAGTCTTCCTTTTCGCATCGAGCATCTGCAGGTTCTCAGCGATCTGCGCGGCAAGCTCGCGCGTCGGGGCCAGAATCAAAGCGCGCACATTGTTGGACTGTTTGGCGGAGAGCCTTTGCAACATCGGCAGCAGGAACGCCGCCGTCTTGCCTGTGCCTGTGGCGGCGCAGCCAATCAAATCAGAACCGCTCAAAATGATGGGGATCGCTTGTCGTTGAATGGGGGTTGGATCAGTAAATTCCAGGGACGCGCATCTGTTTGCGAGGGAAGCGTGCAGTCCCAGTTCGGTAAATGTCATTATGTTTCTTTTTCTATTTCCTTTCGGCTGCGCCGCAGATCGTGATCGCAACGCGCCTGATGTAATTTGGATGTAACTTTGATGCGATTTGGAAGTGATTTAAACAAAACGCCTCCGGCTGTTATCACATTACCGGAGGCGCTTTGTATTAAGAGATACCGGTCATCGAAAAACGCGGCGCATTAATAGCGTCCGCCACCGCGTCCACCGCCAAAACCACCACCGCGTCCGCCACCGCGTCCACCACCGCGTCCGCCACCGAATCCGCCGCCGAACCCGCCGCCGCGATTTTCACGCGGTTTGGCTTCATTGACGGTCAGATTGCGCCCGTTTACCTCGACGCCGTTGAATTGAGAGATAGCGGCCTCGCCTTCGGCCTTCGAGGCCATCTCGACGAAACCGAAACCGCGCGAGCGGCCTGTGTCGCGGTCAGTCACAATCTGGGCTGATTCGACAGTGCCGGCTTGCGAAAATAGTTCTTGTAAATCCTCGTCGGTCGTCTGGAACGAGAGGTTGCCAACATAGAGTTTCATGGACATTGAATCGTACCTTTCCCCTGATGGGATGTTAGGAGAAGCTTTGGATCAGCTATGCTTCGGTGTAACGGTGGCAGCGAAAGCGTATTGATCGGACGTTCTAACGAACGGCTTCTAAAAGTTTAAATTAGCCTGCTCTCGAACTATCCATAACGCCGCCGCTAAAACATCAGAGGCTGGTGGCGCATCACCGTTGATGCGCGAGAGAAGGAATGAACAGTGGGAATACTGCCCTACAGTAACCCGTTTTGCAAGTAGACATATCGTAACCGAGATCTCACGTCATACGTCTATTTCCCATCCATGCGTCTGAGCGTCATCTCGAAAAACTTATTCCAAATCATTCCATCGCGCGAGATTTCACCAATCTCGAACCATCGTCCGGCTGCGTCCAATTTAATCGTGAATCTAATCTGCCCGGCGCGCGGGTCGCGGAATCCCCAAACCAGATTTTTGTCGCCGACCACGATATCGGCGTCCACCGAATCACCGGTTGCGCGCCAAGCCATCATCCGAAAACGCTTCGCGCCGCTATCGTACCAGACGGTGGCAAAAGCGCTGTGAACCACGACCTCTTCACTCTTACCAGGCAATTTAGCCTTGCCCATCCCTTCAATCAGCAGGACGGAGCCGCCGGCTTTGCCCTGAGCCGACTCCTTCACTCTGGACGTACGGCGTTGCCCAGACCCAAATTCCATCCAGCCTTCACCTTCCCACGAGCCAAGCAGAAAATCGAGTTTGCGCATCTCGACGGAATTCGCCGAGCCGTACGTCTGGGCGGACGCCAGCGCCGGCAGCGCCATCAATATCAATACCGCAAAAAATTTTTTCATGTGATCCTCCTTGTTCACTCGCCAGAAATCATCAGACGCCTGACCGCCGGGGCAATGATCATGCAAGCGGTTCCGGCAAAGACCGCATACCTCCACGGCATCACGCTGAACGCCATTGCGATATAGAACAGCGCGCCGACTGTCCGTAGAATGTATGCAACTGCATTTGCCGACCTGATTTTTGTGTTGATCTCCTGGGTTTCCATATTGCGCTCTCCCTTTGAATTTTTACGGCCTGACCGCGCCGCGATTTCAGCGTAATTTACGTCAGCGACCCACGAAATCGCCGGGTGATCTTCTGAATGGTCGTTTTTAGCGACTGAACTGTTTAGGCTCGGCTGGCAAGCGACTCGCCTTTCTGCAAAAATCCAGTGGCGATGAGAGAAGAGTGGAAAAATTATTGGTCTGAATTGGTGAAGCATTTGTGGCGGCTGCCGATCGGGCTGCTCATCGCGCTCGGGTACTTTCTAATAGTGATGCCGCAATGGCGCCAAAGCGGAATGCTGTTGACTGGCCTGATGGTTTCCGCAGTTTATGGCGTGATTATTCCGGTAATCATCGTGCTTTGTTTTGCCGCGGCATACGCCGCCCGTTTGCAGATCGCGCTCAGAACCGGGTACGTCTTCAAAGTTTCAATGTCCTTCAACGTTCTGATCAGCGTCATCGGCCTGGCTCTGGGCTTAAGGCTGGGTATGTGGGTTACTCACCTGAGCTTCGGCGTGACAACAACCGGCGAAAATTTCACTGGCTCGATAATCTTCGGCGGAATTGTCATCGTCGTCTTCTCCTTCTACCTGGCTTACAAACAGGCGAAAGAGGAGGCGCTGGCGACGCGCGCCGAAGCGGCCGAGGCTCGTTACCATGCGCTGGAAAACCGAATGCGCCCGCATTTCCTCTTCAATGCGCTGAATAGCCTGGCCGAACTGATCGAATCGGGGCAGGAGAACGCCGCCGAGACCACCTACAAACTTTCAGACCTTTATCGCCGGATTCTGGTAAATTCGGGATTGAAAACGGCCCAGCTCGATTCCGAGATCGAGATCGTCCGGTCGTACCTGGAATTGGAGCAACTTCGATTCGGTTCGCGTCTCAGTTTTCGCATTGAGCAGCCGGAAAACAGCCACACGATTTTTCTGCCGAGCCTGACGCTGCAAACGCTCGTTGAAAACGCCATTAAGCATGGCATTGCGTCTTCAATCGAAGGCGGACACATCGAGGTGAAAATCGCTCAACAACCCGGCAATTTTTACGGCCTTTTCGTGATGAATACAGGAACGGGCTTTCAGTCGCAGGAATCTAACAACGACAATGGCAACGGCACGGGGCTGGCCAACACGCGCGCGCGGCTGGATATGCTTTACGGGAAACGCCATGAGTTCAAGATCGAAAGCGATCAGCAAGGCCGCACGGTCGCAAGCTTCTATTTCACCGGAGAGAAGATTGACTGAGCCGAAACGCATACTCATCGTTGATGACGAAGCATTGGCGCGGCAGCGCGTGGCGCGTTACATCCGCCAATCAGAGCGAGAGTGCCTGATCGAAGAGGCTGAGAGCGGGATCAAGGCCGTTGAGATGATTCAAAATTTTCACCCTGACATCGTCTTTCTGGATGTCGAGATGCCGGGACTCAATGGATTCGAGGTATTGCAGCAATTCGCAGAACGTCCTTTTCACGTCGTCTTCCAAACCGCTTACGATCAATTCGCCATCCAGGCGTTTGAAGAAAGCGCCTGCGATTACCTGCTAAAACCGTTCACCGCCGAACGATTCAACCAGGCGCTTTCACGCGCGCTCACCCTGGCGGCGGATGAAGAAAGGCTACGCGCGCTCGAGGCCCAACTGGACACGCGCGGCGGCCAGAAATGCCTTTGGCGATTGACAGTCAAACAAGGCGTGAGGCTGCGCGTGGTTGAAATGAAAGACATCTTCTGTTTCGTCAGCCGCGATCATTACACGCTCGTCCACTTCCGTGATCAGGAAAATCATCACGAGGCAATCTGCGATCTATCAATAGCCCGGCTCGCTGAGAGGCTCGACCCAGCGGACTTTCAGCAATTGCACCGCAATAGCATCGCGCGCGTAGCGGCCATTGCTTCCCTTTCGCGCTCAAGGGTGGGAGAACTCGTGGCGGTGTTGTCGAACGGAATGAGGCTGCCCGTTTCGCGCGCCAATCAGAGAGTGGTGAGAACATTGATGAAGAGCAAGTGAGGCAAAAATCAAAAGGCAAAAGACGAAGAGCAGCGGGCTGCTTTTCGTCTTTTGCCTTTTGATTTTTGGCTTTTGATTATCTACTGAGGCTTCTTGTATTTCTGTACCAACTCCTTCAGCCCGTCGGTTTTTCCTTCGTGACGGAATGAATAATACGACTTCAGTTGTTCCATAATCTGACCGTTCAACGCCTGATACTGCGCATTGCCTTCGGTGGCGGCGGTGGCGCGCGCCAGCCAGTCAATCAACTCATCCATCTTCTGCAACGCCTCATTGAGAATAGCCTGCTTCTTTTCGGCCTGATAACGCTCGCCCAGCTTCGTATATTCGTCGTTGAGGATGTTGCTGAGCATCAGCAACGTAGGCGGGTCGTATGGATCAAGTCCGGCGGCCTTCTCGAGTTTATCCTTCGCTCCGGCCTTATCGTTGTTGACGAGCAGGATCACGCCCTGAGCCTGATAAAGACGCGGCAGCCACGATTCGCGATATTTGTTCCAAAATTCCGCGTCCATCTTTTCTGGCTTCTTGTCACCTTCCATCAATTCGACGGCTTTCGCGCCGGCCTCCGAAGCCTTTCTCAAGATAGGCGCCGGCGCAGCCTGTCCTGATTGAGCCTTCTGTTGCGCGTGATTGGCGCCGGCCCAGGCCAGATTGGTCAGCACGCCGATGTCCTCAGGTTTCTTCTCCAGATATTTCGCGGCCTCGCTGAACCCCTCGTCGAGCTTGTTCGTGTTCAGCAGAGATTCGATCAGGGCGGGTTTGACCAACTCCGCCTCTTCCGGCTGATTAAACGTCTTAGTGAAATTTTCGATCAGGCTGACGCGCTGATTGTGATCAGTCACTTTGGCGATCTCGTCAGCGACGTAACCGGCGACGCGCGGGCGCATCTGGCTCTTGCCGTTCTTTTTCAGATACTCGGCGGAGGCTTTCAATTTTTCAGAGACGCCGCTGGCGGCCTGGATTTTCTCAATTGCCTTCTGCTCGCCTTCGGAAACTTTAGGCGCGTCGCTTTTTGATTGCGGCTTGTCCTGAACCGACGCGAGCGCCGCAGAACAGACCAGGAGAACGCAGACAAACACCGCCAACGCTCTTAGTTTGGGAGCAAAACCTGATTTCATTTTGACCTCGTTATGTTGGGATTTGAATGATGACGATGTGAACCACCCGTCACATCACTGCGTCGCATTATACTCAACATCTCTGCGGCTGGCTAATGCTACCGCCTTGTTCTTTCTTTGGCCTGCCGCTGAGCCTGTTTCAAAGCGTCCCTCAATGCATCATGGATCGCCGTCGGCTCCGCCTTTTCGACTTCAGCGGCTGGCTGCTGGCTGGCTTCAACCTTCGACGGCGCCGGCGTCGCAATCTCGGTCGCTTTGTTCGCTCGCGGTCGTTTCAATTTCACTGCTCGCGTTTCACGAATCCGTTCGGCTCCTCGTTTCAACTCCGGCAATACCCGCGCGGAGATCAATCCGGTGTGCCGTTCCAACACTTCAATCAATAACAACACGGTCGCAAGCATCAACAACCACGGCGCAAGCTCGATCAGACGCGGGCGTCGCGGCAAATCCTTCCACACGCCTGCAAGCTCCACACGCTCCTTGCCGCCCGTCGCCTGAGCCAGTCGCGCGAGCGTCGTCTGCCCTTCCTCGCTTGACGCCGGTTTGAATTCCGGCGAGTAAGGCAATGTCATCGGCGCAAGCGTCACGCGACCTGCGCCCGAAACTTCAACCGTCGAAAGCGCGGTTTCATTTCCGCGCAGAGGGATTTCCAATTCCAGCGTGTCAGCCGACGCCCAACGCATCTCAGCCTTCTCGCTCGCGGGCTTCGATCCGGCGGCGCCGCGCAACGTCGTCACTTTCGGCAATTCGTTGAGCGATGGCGCCGCTGAGCCGTCGCCATCGCGTTCAGGATCGAGATGAAGCTCGATACGGCCTATGCCGTTTTTGACTTCCTGAGTGATCACAATGTTTCCGGGCAAGCCGCCTGTGTCCCCCGCAGTCCACCGCGCCAGGCTGCTGAAAAAATCGCCCGCGTCTTTCCACCTCGCCATCGCGCCCGCGTATTGCCCATCGGCTTCGCCGAGATAACAAAGCGCGCGCCCGCTTCCGGCTTGCCACGACGCCACGACCGGCGCCTTGTACTCATCGGTCGTGACAGCCGCCAGATTCGCCTTCGGTCGCAAATAGGTGAGATTGTAACCGCCGACAGATTGTAAACCGGCGAACTGTTTCCCGGTCAACGTCACCAATCCGCCGGTGAATTGAATCGGAGTGGCTTCATCCAGAAACATGCTGCGGGCGACGATGATCGTGTCCTGGGCGAAAAGTCGCGGCAACTCGCTGGCGTTTTCGGTGAAGAAGATCTGGCCATTGCCGCGTTTGGCTATGTCGCGCAACAGATCGGCGTCAACATCGGTCGGCTTGCCGAGGCCGATGACGCTGACCGTGACGCCGGACTGCTCGCATTGCTGCAACAACTCCCTGTACTTGCCCGGCTCTTCGGAATCGGCGGCGTCGGCGAAAAGAATAATATGGCGCGTGCCCGATTTGGCTTTGAGCAGCATCTCGGCGGCGGTGGTCAGAGCTTCATAAACGAAGATGCCGCCGCCGCCCGAATCAACTTTCAGAATGCTGTCGCGCACGTTCCTGCTTTCATCCACGCTTTTCAAATCGGCGATGATGTGCGACGCGCTGTCAACCGCGACGACGCCGAATTCATCCATCGGCGTCAGCATGTCCAGAACCTGCACGGCTGCGAGATTCGCCAAATCCATCTTCGTTCGCCCGCCTGCGACCGGCACGGCCATGCTGCCGGAACGATCCATCGCGACGACAATCGCCAGCGCCAGCTTGCGATGCTCCTGCCGCAACTCCATCGAAACCGGCAGCACGGGTTCGAGCGGCGATTTGAAATAACCGCCGGGGCCGTAAGCGCGCTTGCCGCCGGTCGTCATCAATCCCGCGCCGGCTTCGGTCACCCACGACGCGATTGATTCCATCCCGCGCTCGGTGATCTTTTCGGCGGGAACGTTTTCAACCAACACGCCTGAATACTGCGCGAGCGAATCGAGCGACCAGTCACAGTCTTCAGGCGACGACACGCTGATCTTCATCCCGCCCGAGGCCAGCAATCGCGCCAGACCAGAATTCTGCGAAGATGTCACAAGCAGAAGCGGTCGCGGCCCCTGCACTCCGACCAGAACTTTCGCCACATTGTTTTCAGGAATCGGATCATCGCCTGCCGCTGAGACTCTGATCGTGTAGCCTTGCGCGCCCGGCTCGCCCGCAAGGTCACGAAACGTCAAACGATTCAATCCCGAACTGACATTCGTTTTGCCTGCGGCCAGCGTCCCGACGCCGCGTCGCAATTCGTAAGCGATCTCCTGTTGCGACGGCGATCTGACCCAGGCTGTGATCATAAACGCCTCGCCGGGCGTGACCGTGACCGGCGAATCAATCTGCGCGATGGCCAGATCGTTCGCCGTCGAACGTTGCAGCGAGCGGTAATCAATCGCGACGCCTCGCGCAGCGGCTCTGGATGCGGCTGTCGCCGGGTCTTTGCCAGTCCAGCGCCCATCGGAGATGATCAGAACCTTTCCGGGCGCGTTCTGCGGAATCAGCGCCAGCGCCTTCTCAATCGCCTCGTTGAGGTTCGACGCATCGCGCCCGACCTCGTTCGTGAAGCCGGCGAACGCTCCGGTCTGAGGCGAACGTTCAATCGCCGCTGTCTGTCCGAACGAGACGACGGCCAATCGGTCATCGCTGCTCATCGCGCGTCCGATCAAATCAATCGCTTCTTTCTGCGCGGCTTCGGCTCCCTGCGGCATCGAAAGACTGCGGTCGGCGACGACGACGATGGTTCCGTTGCGGCTCGGAAGCTTGACGGCCAATCCGCCGAGCGCAAGCAGAATCAGTAGCAGCAACGCCAATCGCGCGAATCGCAGAAACCGCGAAGAATGCCGCCACAGAAACCATGCGGCGATGAACGGTATCGCCAACGCGAGCCAGATTGGATGAAGCAACGTGATCATCGTTTTTTCTGAAATCGGCGCTGGGCATGGCCAACACCCAAAACTAGCACCCAAAGCCTAAATCGAAACACAAAACATTGGAACACCAGCCACAGAGGGCACAGAGAACACAGAGGTGAAAGGCGCATATTTATTTGTCTCTGTGCTCTCTGTGGCCTCTGTGGCTAAAAACGTTTGTCCCAATCTTGTATGGTTTGATTTAGCAAGGGAAAAATATTTTAGGTGGTAGGTTGTCGGTTTTAGGTTTTAGGTTGGGCGCCCCGCCCGTTGCGCAATCAGCAACGCGTGGATCGCTAGCGCAATCAACGCCAGCAGCAACAACACCCAGGCCACGCTCCGATATTCCCACTGCAACGCCGCCGCATTCGCCCAATTGCCCCAGCGCCCCGACGCGGCCTGCGTCAAATCCGACTCTTCGCGTCGCAGCGCATTCGCGGCGAAGTTGTACTTATTCTGATTCGCGTTGATCTCGTAAACGCCTGCGACATCGGCTTTGATCAACGCGACCTTTTCGCGCGCGGGCAATTGGCGCGTGACGCGCTGCGGGTCAACGACCTTCACGGATTCAACTCCCGATTCGACCGTCAGCGTCGCGTCGCCGCCAAGATGAATGTTTGTTTGCCGCAAGCCCGGCGAGACCAGCGCGCGCCAGTTGATCAGATTCCAGATCAGGATTGGCCAGTTCGGCGATTGCGGCAGCGTTGACAGGTCTGGGCGCAAACGCAAACTCAGATCGTGTCTGCCGGCGCGTTCGACATCGGCGAGCAGCGGTATGTTCCCGGCGGTGATGATCGGCGCCCCGGCCAGTTGCGTCGCTTTGCCCGCGCCCCACACTACGCCGCCCAAGCTGAGGCCTTCGGCGAGCGGATGCGCGCGATCAATGACGAACGGACCTAGAAAACTCGCCGCGTCCTTCTCGCTGATGATTCGCAATGTCCACGCTTCCGCGCTCTCAACATTCGCGCCGCTCTCATCCGTGATCACGAGGTCTGGCCTGTCGGCGGCGAGCAGAGCGTTCTGCGACGAGCCGACGGCTTTTTCGACCAACGCCCGCAACGCCGCGTCGCGCACTCGCAAATCAACGCGAACGATCTTGTTCGATTCCGGCAGCAGCGTGATTTCGTTGTCAACCGCCAGCGCGTCATCGCTGAGCCGTGCGCGCAACGCCGGCGCGCCGGGCTTGAGCGTCAGCAAAATGCGTTTCAGTTCGCCTGCGCCAAGCGCGATTGATTGCGGATTGCGGCCCAACGTCTGTGAAGCGGATTGCGGATTTTCAGATTCGATGGTGAGCGTCGTCGAGCCGGACGATGAAGAGAGATTGGCGATTTCGAGCAACACGCGATCTTCATCATCGCGCAGCGTGCGAGCGGCGTTGACGAAGGCGAAATTCCGGCGCGAAGAACCGAAGGCCCACCACTCCAATCGGCTGTCGTTCAATTCCTGCTCAGGCTTGTGATCGCTCACGACCAGCGCGCGAGCGCGAGCGCCGCCAAGCTCGAACGCGAACGCTACGGCTTCTTCGAGCTTCGCCTCCGTCGCGCCGCACTTCCAGTTTTGCAGGAGCTTGATCGCCTGCTCCGCATTGCCTGTCGCTTCGCCCAGCAATTGCGGCGATTCGCCCGCGAGGACGAAGCGCACAGGCTCGTAGCGATTGCGCTTCAACTCGCTTTCAATCGCGCGCGCCGCTCGATCTTTCGCGCTCTCGCCATCGCCCGCCAGCATCGAGAACGAATCGTCCAGCACGACAACCAGCGGTCGCCCGCCTTCGCCCGCGCGCATCATCGGCCCTGCGGCGGCTGTCGCCAGCAACAAGATCGTCAGCAATTCCAGAAAGAAGAGCAGCGGCGTTTGCAGCCGATGAATGCGCCGCCCGCCTTCCCACATCTGTTTTTCGTTGAGCCAGAACAGCAGGCTCGACACACGATGTTCGCGCGCTCGCGTTCGCAGCCAGTAAATGGCGACCAGCGCGGGCACGGCCAGCAATGCGATGAATGCAAGTGGGAAGGTGAAAACAGGCATCAGACTTTCAGGATTTGTGTTTTGACCAGAGATTCGAGGTTCCAATCCGCGACGATCTCTTCAGTGATGACATTAACCATTGTCGCGCCGATCTGACGGCACGCGCGATGCCAGTTTTGTTGATGCCGCGCCAGCGCGTCGCGGTAACGTTTGATTGCCGCGTCGTCAATAAAAATCTCGCGCTGCTCGTCGGTCTCCGAATCAACCAGACGCACGCGCCCGCGTTCAGGCGGATTGGCGTCGTTCGCGGCCAATGTTTGCACGATAACGAGCGAAGCCGCGTTTTGCGCCAGGCGCTGCAAGACGACAAGCGGTTCGCCCAACCAAAGCAGGTCGCTGATGAGCACGCGCATTCCCTGCCGTCGAAACATCGGCGGCGTCCGAATGAAGCTCTCCGCCGGATTGCCGCAAAAACCGAAATCAAGCGCGCCCCACAACGACGGGCGATTTGAGCCGTTCGCAATCATCTCGATCCGTTCGCGCGCCATCCACGCGTTGCGCGTGTAACCGGCGTTTTCGGCGGCAATGGCGAAGACCGCCGCCAATCCGATTGCGGCGCGCGCCTTCGCGCTCGATTCAAGCGCCATCGAACACGATCCGTCGAGCACGATGTCGAGATGCGGGCTGATCTCCTCGCGATAAAGCTTGACCGTCAACCTGTCGGAGCGCGCGAAGGCGTTCCAGTCAATCCGCCGCAGATCGTCGCCGGGCTGATAATCGCGATGCTCTCTGAATTCGAGCGAGGCGCCGGCCTGCCGGCCAAGCTGCATTCCGGCCAAGCCGGCCGAAGCCGTTCGCGGAGGTTCGAGCGCGTATCGCATTCCGGCGCGCTCGCCTTCAATCAGGTATAAGCGGTAATCGTCATTCATCATTTATCTCAGTCAGTACCGCGAGCGGTGCGGTACTGACTCGAAGTCTCTCACACGCTCGATGAACCAATGCAGATTCATTGCCGCCACCAGCGCAGCCCACACGCCCGCGACGCTCGCGTACAACACTCGATGACCTTTGTTTCCCCACGCGAACGGGTTGCCGATCCACCACGCGCCCAAATCCTCCGTCCACCACTGGTCGTTGAAAAAGACGATGTATCCGAGCAGAAAAGGCGCGATGCTGCCCACGCCGAGCAGGATCGCGGCCATCAACCACGTCAATTCAGTTCCGATTCGGCTCAGCAGATGGCGACGCAGCAGCGCGCCCGTCAACGCGTAGCAAAAAAAGTAGAGGCACATTCCGCCCATCCATTTCGCGCCGTTGACCAGATCGCCTGCGCTGGTGTGACTCGGAAATAACTTGACCCACACCCAGACCACAGCCAGCGTCAGAACGATCATCGCAGAAGCCCACGCCAGTCCGCTCGCCGCGCCGCTGAAGAAAAAGAACGACAGCGCGCGGCTGACCGGAGATTGCGGAACTGAGCGCAGCACGCGCCTTCCCGCCCTGTCGCGCTCGCTGACCGCCACGAAGAGCGCCAGCGCGAATATGATCTCGAACATCACAAGCCACACGGTTACTGGCGCGCTCTCTTTCTCGATCAAGCTGTTCGTCAACGCCGCCGCGCCCGTCAGCAACCAGGCGGCGGTCAGGAACAGTCGCACGGGCAGCGCCCGGTTCGCCGCAATCGGCATAATCAACGCCATCGACATCACGAAAAACAATCCGATCAGAAATACGATGACAATGCCAACGATGATCACCGGCTGCCAGGAAAGCCTCGTCACGACGCCGCGAGTAACCATGCTGCCTACGCCGCCCATCGTTGCGAAATAGGCGATGCCGAAAATAATCAACGCAATCAATCCGAAGATGATTTTGAACGCGCGTCCGACCGGAATGAGCGCGACGAAAATCGCCGCTTGCGCGCAGGCGATGACCACCACCAACCCGAAGGCGAGCGAGAGAAAGATCGAAGGCAGATCAATCCCGCGCAGAAAATAGGTGAATGCCATAAACGGCATGCACGCGCTGTAAATCAGCACGGTCAGCGTGACCGCCGCGAACATTTTGCCCGCGATGACGCTGCGCGGTTTGATGGTCGTGATGAAAAGCAGATCAACGTTGGTGTCGGAACGCTCCGCCGCCAGCCGGATTCCAGTGTAGAGCGTCACGAAGAGCATGCCGACGCCTTGCAGGATGGCGAAGAGTATCAGAAAGACATCGCGCCCCGCGTCGAAGCTGAACAGCGAGCCGCCGCTGGTCAGCAGATAGATTCCGATGGCGATGATCTGAATCGAGAGCAGCGTCATCAGCGCGGCGATGACGAAGCGGCTCTGCACGGCTTGCCGCAGTTCTTTGACGACGATTGGATTGATGCGGTCGCTGAGACTGACTTTAACGCCGCTCTCTTTTAGAACCGATTCGGCTGTCATTGCACGGCCCCTTTCGTGACATTCATGAAAATCTCTTCGAGGTTGGCGCGCTGCTGTTTGAATTCAGCGATGCGATAGCCGCGCCCGACAAGCGCCGTCAGCAGGTCGCAGCAGGCTTCCTCATCGCCATTGATTTCGACGACGATGTCCTGGCCGATGAAATTGACCTTATCGATTCGCGGCGTTTCGAGCAGTTCGCGGTAAAGCCGCTCCCGCTCGTTAATCGCGCGAATCAGCACAGTGCGATGCGGCGCGGCGTTGGTGAGCAGATCGCTGATTGCGCCCGCCATCAATACGCTGCCGCGTTCGATGATCACCGCCGCGTGACAGATTTCGGCCAACTCAGTCAGGATGTGCGAGCTGATCAGGATCGCTTTGCCCTGCGACGAGAGAGCGCGCAGCAATTCGCGCAATTCGATTCGCGCGCGCGGATCAAGCCCCGCCGCAGGCTCGTCCATAATCAAAACCGGCGGATCGTGCAGCAGCGCGCGCGCCAGGCTGACGCGCTGTTTCATCCCCTTCGACAAAGCAACGAGCATCTTGTCGCGGATGATCGTCAGGCCGGTGAACTCCTCGACGCTCTCAATGACCTTCTCGCGGCGCCCGCCTTTCAAGCCGTAAGCCCG
>WBZO01000699.1_pt1 | contig 64338 bp, 45 predicted proteins | sample 5204261 | NCBI WGS metagenome assembly WBZO01 (sample SAMN12412400, study PRJNA552823) | activated sludge metagenome | isolation source: activated sludge from anammox sidestream of wastewater treatment plant... | place: USA: North Carolina | collected 2017-09
GCGCAGCTCGTCCTTCACGACCTTGCCATACGGAGTCCGCGGCAGGGCTTCGACGAACACGAAGGCACGCGGCAGCTTGTGCCGGGCCAGCGACGCCAGCAGGTGCGCGGCCAGCGCCGCCGCATCCGCCGGTTCGCCGGGGGCCCGGACGACGAAGGCGACGCCCACCTCACCCCACGTCTCGTGGGGCACGCCCACCACGGCGACATCGGCGACGCCGGGGTGCGCGGCCAGCGCCGCCTCGATTTCCGCCGGGTACACGTTCACCCCGCCGCTGATGATCATGTCCTTCTGACGGCCGGCGATCGTGAAGAACCCGTCTTCGTCGCACCGGGCAAGATCCCCGGTGTGGAACCACCCGTCCTCGTCGATGGCCTGCCGCGTGGCTTCCGGGTTGTTCCAGTAGCCCAGGCACACGTGCGGCCCGCGCAGCAGGAGTTCGCCCACTTCGCCGGGCGGTGTCGTGCGGCCCGCATCGTCCACGCACCGGGCCTGCGTGAACATCATCGGACGGCCGATGGAGCCGGCCTTGCGCACGGCGTCCTCCACCGACATCGAGAAGCAGTTGACGCCCACCTCCGTGAGCCCGTAGCCCTGTTTGAACGCGACGCCGCGTGCCTGGTACGTGTCGATGATCGCCCGCGGCAGCGGGGCACCCCCGCTGATGAGCCATCGCAGCCGCGAGAGATCGACGGTGGCGAACTCAGGGGCTTCGGCCAGCATCTTCCAGATCGTGGGCACGCCCAGCACCACCGTGCAACCCTCCCGCTCGATCGTCCGCCACACTTCACCCGCATCGAAGCCGTGGTGGAGCACGATCGTCCCGCCGGCCGCCAGGATCGGCAGGAGGAAGGCTCCCAGGCCCCCGGCGTGGTACAGCGGCGTGAAGATCGAACTCACGTCGTCTTCGCGCAGTTGCCAGCACACGGCGGTGTTGTAAGCGTTCCACGCCACCATGCGATGCGGCAGGACGACGCCTTTCGGCGTTCCGGTGGTCCCGCTGGTGTAGAGCAGGAACAGCGCCGACTCAGGGTCCGGCGGCCTCTCGTGGCGGGCGGCCTGGGCCGACGTGGCGACGTCGGCGCTGGTGACTCGTGCCAGGATGTCGTGCAGGACGGGGTCGCCTTCGTCACTGCGCTGGCTGCCGTCCATGGCGATCCAGGTGTCGACGCCGACCTCCGGGCGCAGTGCCGAGACGAGCGGCGCGAACGCGCCGTCGTAGATGAGCGCCCGGATCCCGCTGTCGGTGACGATGCCCGCGAGTTCGGCCGCCGTGGCGCGGGTGCTCAACGGGACGAGCACGAGGCCCGTCTTCGCGGCTGCCGACACCGCGTCGACGAACTCCACCGCGTTGTGCGCGAGCAGGCCCACGCGGTCGCCGGACCGCAGGCCGAGGACGTGCGTCATGGCGAGCGCCAGGCGCCAGGCGCGCGCGTCGAGCGACGCATAGGTGAAGCGCTCGCCCGTGGGGACGTAGACGAGCGCCACGCGTTGCGGCGAGAGTCGCGAGCGTTCACCGATCACGTCGGCGTGGATCATGACGGCATGCTGCCGGACCGCCGGGTCCGACGCCCCGGCGATCCCCATTCCGCGGTCCGGCGCTCGAGCCATGTCGCGGCGCCGGCCGTCGCCCTCCGGACCATCACCATCGGAACGCCGTGGCCGCCTGGTTGTAGCCCACGCCCGACCCGACGAACACCACCAGCTGGCCGGGCTGGATCTTCCCCTGTTCGAGCGCCTCGTCGAGCGCGATCGGGATGCAGGCCGATCCGGTGTAGCCGCAGCGGTCCATGTTCATGAACGTGCGGTCCATCGGCAGGCCCAGATCGTCCATCACGAGTTCGATCGAGGGTTTTCGTACCTGCGTGAAGATGATGAAGTCGATGTCGCTCACCGCGAACCCGCTGCCGGCCGCGAGCTGGCGCACCACGCGCGGCCAGCCCTCGTGGTTGATCTCGGGCGGGTAGCGCTCCATGAGCTTCACCTTCGTCCGCCCGGCCTCCACCGACTCCACGCTTGCGGGCTCCGTGGTGCCGCCCGAGGCGATGAGCCAGTGCCGATGGTAGGCTCCGTCGGCGATCAGCGCCGTGCCGGAGTAACCCGGCGCGTTGTCGGCCTCGAGCACCGCCGCGCCGGCACCGTCCCCGTAGAAGAAGACCGTCGGGTCGGCGTGATCGGCGAGCCGCTGCATCATGTAGGCGCCGATGACGAGCACCGTCCTGATCGACGGGTTCGTCGCCATGATGCCGGCACCGGCCGCCAGTCCCGTCGGGAACGACGCGCAGGCGCATCCGACGTCGAACGTGCCGGCGTTCTTCGCGCCGAGCTTGTGCTGCGCCACGACGGAGGTCGCCGGCGTGATGTAGTCGGGTGAGTCGGTGCCGAGGATGAGGAGGTCGACGTCCTCGGGGGACTTGCCGGCCCTGGCGAGCGCGCGCCGGGCCGCTTCCACCGCGAGATCGGAGGTCGCCTGATCGTCGCGACCCATCCATCGTGTCCTGATGCCCGTGCTGGCCTCCATCTTGTCGACGAACCCGGGAACGTGCGCGAAGCGCTCGCGGAGGACGTCGTTGCTGACCTCAACCTCCGGCAGGTAACGGCCGGTGCCGGTGATGCGTGCGTAGCGAGACATTGGGTGGATCCTTGTAGGCTTGGGGCTTGGGGCCAGACTGGGCCTGCAGCCTGAAGCCTGGGACGTGTGACCGGTCATCTGCTCACGGCTGGATCTCCGGGCTGCATTGAACCCGCAAGCGCCCGGCGACCGGCGAAGCGAGCTGACGCGGCCGCAAGCCGCAAGCCCCAAGCCCCAAGCCGCAAGCCTCTACGTTCCCGTCACGACTCCGCCGTCGACCGACAGCACCGCGCCGTGGACGAAGCCGGCGTTGTCGGAGGCGAGCCAGAAGTAGGCCTCGGCGATGTCGCCAGGCTCGCCCATGCGGCCGAGCGGCGTGCGCGCCACCATGCCCTGGATGATCTTCTCTGGCATGTCCTTCAGGATTTCGGTGGCGATGAAGCCCGGGGCGACGGCGTTGACGCGAATCCCGTACTTGCCCAGCTCGCGCGCCCACACCTTCGTCATCCCCACCACGGCGAACTTGGTGCCCACGTAGTTGGTCTGGCCGAAGTTGCCGTAGAGGCCCACCACCGACGAGGCGTTGAGCACCACGCCGCCGCGCTGCCTGATCATGTGAGGCGCCACTGCGCGCGTGCAGACGAACACGCCCCGCTGGTTGACGCCGACCACCTGATCGAACTGGGCGTCGGTCATGGTGGCCACGACCTCGCCGTCCTTCACTTTCACCAGTTGCGCGTCGCGGACGATGCCGGCGTTGTTCACCAGCACGTCGACGCGGCCCCACGTCTCGAGGACGCGCGCGAGCGCGGCCTCCACCGACGCCGCGTCGGTGACGTCCACCGTGTGGAACATCGCGGCGTGCCCGGCCGCGGTCAGTCCGGCGAGGACGGCGTCGCCCTTCGGCTGGTCCACGTCCCAGACGGCGACGCGGTCGCCGTGCCGGGCGAACTTCTCGACGGTGGCGCGCCCGATCCCGGCCGCGCCGCCCGTGACGATGACGACTCGTGACTGCATGGGAATACCTCGATGGGGCTTGGGGCCTGGGGCTTGAGGCTTGGGGCCCGGGGCCTGAGGCCTCCTTCGGGTCATTCGGAACCGTCAGCTGGGTGGAGCTTTCATGCGCCGCGCTCGGGTAGCGCGTCGCAAAGAGCCCCCTGCGTGGACCCGGCCCTCATGTCCAGGCCCCAAGCCCCAAGCCCCAAGCCCCAAGCCCCAAGCCCCAGGCCCCAAGCCCCAGGCCCCAAGCCCCACGCCCCAGGCCTGACGTCCGGGGGCCAGGCCGAAGGCCCGGCCCCCGCTCACCCTAGAACGTCACCCGCACGCCGAGCTGCATTTCGCGCGGCGGGAGCGTTGCGTTGTGCTGCCCGTAGCGGGGGTTCGGCACCAGCGTCGCCGCCGGGTTGGCCAGCGTCGGCCCGCTCAGGAACTCGCCCGAGTTGATCGAGTTCACGTCGTAGTTGGTCCGGTTGAACAGGTTGAACGCCTCGAAGATGAAGTCGGCGCCCGCCCGCTCCGCGAACGGCAGACGGTAGGTCACGCGCAGGTTCACCTGCTGGAAGTCCGGTCCATCCTCGCTGAAGCGGCCCACGCCGGGCAGCCGGTCGGAGGTCTTGCCGTCGCCGTTCCAGTCGTAGCCGCGGCGGCGGTTCCAGGGCTGTCCCGAGCCGTATTCGAAGATGGGCGCCACCGTGAAGGAGTAGGGCAGCCGCAGGATGGCCGAGGCGACGAAGCGGTACCGCTCGTCGGCGCGGCTGCGCCCCCACTCGGCCTCGATGTCGGCCGGATCGTTCGGGTAGTCGACCAGCGCCGGGCTGAAGTCGTCGTTGATGTTCTTCTTGTCGGCCACCGTGAACGACGCGGTGACGACGTGGCCGCCCTTCAGCGTGCCGTTGAGGCTCGTGACGAACGCCTTGTACTCGCTGCGGCCCTCGTTGGTGTACCAGTTGATCTGGTTGCGGGTGGCGTTGGGCCGGCCGCCCGTTGCGTTGCCCCGCCAGTTCACGTCACGCACGATGATCTCGTCGTCGCCCTTCACGTACATGCCCTCGAAGTCGACGAACAGTCCCGTGGCGCCGAGCCGCACGGTGTAGCCGCCGTTGGCCTGCACCGAGCGCGGGTTCACGAGCTTCGTGTCGAGGCCCGTCGCATCGCGCGGCAGCGCGACGCCGGTTGCCGTCGGATTGCTGGCGTCGAGCCAGAACAGCGCCGGCAGGCCGAGCACCGCGCCGTTGATGCGCTGCTGGATGATGCGGCCGGTGAAGCTGTTCTGCTGCAGTTCCGAGTGCGACGGCACCAGGAGGAAGCGGCCGGTGAAGAGGCCGACGCCGCCGCGCACGACGTGAGAGCCGTTGCCCTGGACGTCCCAGGAGAACCCGCCGCGCGGCTGCAGGTTGTTCGTGTCGCGGCCGCGCGGCTCGGGGTGCAGCGGGTCCGTGTAGTTCGGGTTGTTGCCGTTGGTGTCGAGATCGTAGCGCAGGCCGGCGTTGATCGTCAGCCGGGGAGACGGCTTGAGATCGGCCTGGACGAAGCCCGACAGCAGGTGCGTGGTGATCTCCGACTCGCCGGAGCCCTCCGCGTCGACGTAGAGCAGCGGCAGCACGCGCCCGTCGGTGACGTAGATCATCATGTCCCGCGGGTACACGGGGAAGTTCCACTTGTCCTTCACGAACTGCCAGGCGCCGCCGGCCTTCACGTCCATGGCCCACTTGCCGGTGCCCAGCCGTGTGAAGAACGTATCGCGCAGCTCGATGATGTCGCCCGTATCGGTCTGGTCGCCCGTGATGCCCGCGCCGGTCACCAGCGTGTTGCCCGACGAGAAGTACTCCGCCAGCGCGGTGGAGTTGTTCGGTTCATCGAACCTGCGCCGGCCGACCTGAAACGACAACTGGTTCAGCGACGTGTTGCTGACCGTCCAGCTGTGGGTCGCCATCAGGTTCCAGTTGTCGCGGTTGAGATCCATGCCGGTGCTCGCGTCGGCGAGACCGCCCACGCGGAAGTTCTCCTGGCGGTACCGCTCGTAGACGAAGCGGGTCCGCAGGTTCTGCCGGTCGTTCACGCGCGCGTCGAGGCCGCCGAAGATCAGCGACTGGCTCACCGGGATCTTCAGATCGGCCGCAAGCGGGGTGTAGATGCCGCCCGGCCTGAACAGCGCGATGTTGTCCTCGCCGATCTGCTCGAAGCTGACGAAGAAGTGCGTGCGATCGCGCTGGACGGGCCCGCCCAGGGTGAAGCCGAATTGCTGGCGGCCGTAGTCGTTCTTCCTCGTCTCGAGCTTGCTCTTGCTGCGCAGTGCATCGTCACGGAAGAAGCCGAAGGCCGAGCCCTTCAGCTGGTTGGTCCCCGTCTTGGTGACGATCGACAGCGCACCCCCCGCCGAGCCGCCGATCTCCGTGTCGAAGCGGTTCGTGATCACGCGGAACTCGCTGATGGCGTCCTGCGAGAAGCGGGCGCGCGCCAGGCCGAGCGTCGGGTCGGTGAAGTCGACGCCGTCGACGAGGATCGTCGCCTGGCTCGCGTTGCCGCCGCCGCCGATCACCGGCGACCCGCCGATGAAGCGGAAGCCGCCGCGCTCGCGCTGCACGCCGGGGGCCAGGAAGGCGAGCTGCTGGAAGTCGCGACCCACCACCGGCAGCTCCTGGATCTGCTCGGGGACGATGTTGGTGGACGAGTCGGTCTTGTAGATGTCGACGAGCGGCGCCTCGCCCACCACGTTCACCGTCTCGGCCACCGAGGCCACCTTCAGCGTGACGTTGAGCTTGAGCGTCTGGCCGACGCGCAGCACCAGGTTGTCCTGCGTGCCGCCCTGGAACCCCGAGAGCTCCACCTTCACCCGGTAGGTGCCGGGCTGGAGGGCGAGTGCCCGTGCCGTGCCGGTCTCGTCGGTGACGAGCACGGTCTCGAGCCCGGTGTCGGGCCGCGTGACGGTGACCGTCACGCCCGGCAGCAACTGGTTGGTTTCGTCGACGACGGCCACCTCGATGACGCCGTCGGAGACCTGGGCCGAGACGCGGGCCGATGTCCCGATCATGGCGAGCAGGGCCAGGAGGGCCACCGACGCGGCCGCGCGAATTCGCCGCGCGTAGCGCATGTTCTCCATCTCCTTCGTTCCTTCCCCGGGCGCTCGCAACGAGCGCGCCGAACCACACGATGCGCGCAAGGGCGCAGGCCGCGGTACACGGGCGGTACGCGCGGGCCGGAATCCGGCTGGTGGAAACCGTCGAACGTGCCAACGCGAGAGCGTGCCCCAGGGGGCGTCGGCGTGGTCTGTCGTGCCAGTTGAAACAAACCGAACGCTCGATATGTTTCCGCAGCGAGGGTATGTCGCTCCGCTTCCGGCGTCAAGTGTGAAGGCGCGCCAGCCGGAAAAGGCACGACCTGCCCAAGCCCAGCAGTGGAAGAAGGCACGCCATCCCGGTGAAAAGCCTCGCGCCACGCGTTACCCTGTTTCCGATGTCCGCTCGCATGCGCGCCGTCCAGGACCCCATCGTTCCCATCGTCGGCCGCTGGATAGGTGAGACGCCAGGCACGATCTCGCTCGGGCAGGGACTCGTGTCCTACGGCCCCCCGCCGGCCGCGCTGGAGGCGGCGCGAGCCTTTGGCGACGCGCCCGGGGACCATCTCTACGGGCCGGTGGAAGGCGAACCCGACCTCGTGGCCGCGATTGAGCACAAGCTCGAGACCGAGAACGGGATTCGCGTGCGGCCAGCGGCCCGGGTGGTCGTGACCGCGGGCGGCAACATGGCCTTCCTCAACGCCGTCCTCGCCACCGGCGACCCGGGCGACGAATACCTCCTCCCGGCGCCCTACTACTTCAACCACGAGATGGCGGTGACGATCGCCGGCTGCCGGCCGGTACCGGTGCCCACCCGTCGCGACTTCCAGCTCGACCTCGACGCCATCGAGCGTGCCGTGACGCCGCGGACCCGCGCGGTGGTGACCGTCTCGCCCAACAACCCGTCGGGCGCCGTGTATCCCGAGGCCGACCTGCGCGCCCTCGCCGCGCTCTGCGCCAGGCACGGGCTCTTCCATTTCCACGACGAGGCCTACGAGTACTTCACCTACGACGGGGTGACGCACCACTCGCCCGGTCGAGCACCCGAGGTCGCAGCCCACACCATCTCGCTCTTCTCGCTGTCGAAGGCGTACGGGTTCGCGGGCTGGCGCATCGGCTACATGGTGGTGCCGGCCGCGCTGTTCGAGGCCGTGAACAAGATTCAGGACACGAACCTCATCTGCCCGCCCATCGTGTCGCAGCGCGCGGCGATGGCCGCGCTGCGCGTCGGCCGCCGCTACGCCGGACCGCACGTCGCCGGGCTCGCGGCACGGCGCGACCGGGTGAAGGACTTGCTGTCGCGGCTGGGCGGTCTCGTCGAGGTGCCTCCGGCGGCCGGCGCCTTCTACTTCCTGGTGCGCGTGCGGACCCGGATGCCGGACGTCGAGCTGGTGGAGCGCCTCATCCGTGAGTTCCGGGTGGCCGTGCTCCCCGGCAGCGCATTCGGTTTGCGCGACGCGTCGTCGGCGGCTGTCCGGCTTTCCTATGGCGCGGTCGAGGGAACCATCCTCGACGAGGCACTCGCCCGGCTGGTTGCCGGGATTCGTGCCCTCGCGTGAACCCTGGCGGCCGCGGTGGTCGCCCGGAGACCGGCTTCGGTGATTGGCCCCGTCGGCCGGCGCCTGTGGGCAGGGTCCGCTACCGGCCCGATTCCGGGGTGACGGAATCCCGGCAATCGCGACTGCGATGTCGCGGGTTTTCAGCGTCGCGTGTCGTCGGCCCCGGATTGACAGTCGATCTGGCCGTCCTTACACTGGCACGCACTGTGTAGTTGTTGGGATCTGTGTGACCGGATCCGCCGGACCGCCGCACTCATCCCGCTTCGGCCACGCGCTGGACTTCACCTGCCGCGTGTCACGTCCCAGCCTTCTCAGGAGGCCTCACATGTCCCGCTACACGAGGTTTGCCGCCACCCTGACCCTTGCCCTGGCCGTTCCCGCGCTGATGCTGGCTCAGCCCGCCATCAAGCGTGAACCGGCCCGGCCGATCGGCAGCGTCGAGGGCGACGCTCTCTACAACGCGTACTGCGCCGTCTGCCACGGCAAGGACGGCAAGGGCGGCGGACCGGCTGCCCAGGCGCTGAAGGGGCCGATGCCGGATCTCACGACGATGGCGCGCCGTAACAAGGGGGTCTTCAGCTCGATGGAGGTCGAGAGGATGATCACGGGCCAGGGCCAGTCGATGGCTGCGCACGGCAGCGAGGACATGCCGGTCTGGGGTCCCATCTTCCGCGGCATGAACGAAGATCCGGCCATGGCGAAGCTGCGCGTCTCGAACCTGGTCAAGTACCTCGGGTCCATGCAGGTGAAGTAGCGATCCCGCGGCGTCCGCCGCGGCCGACGCATCCGGCGGGGATCCTGCGTATGATCCCCGCCGGCATGACTCTTCCCACCTTCGATGATGTCCAGGCCGCCGCCAGGCGGCTGCGCGGTGTGGTTCACCGGACGCCGGTGCTCACCTCCCGCGGCGTAGATGCTCGAACCGGCGCCACGGTGTTCTTCAAGGCGGAGAACCTCCAGCGATCGGGAGCGTTCAAGTTCCGCGGTGCGTACCACGCCCTCTCCAGGCTGTCTCCGGACGCACGGGCCCGAGGCGTCATTACCTTCTCGTCGGGCAATCATGCCCAGGCGATCGCGCTGGCGTCGTCGCTGCTGGGTTGCAGGGCGACGATTGTCATGCCGGAGACGGCCCCGCGCGTGAAGCTCGATGCCACGCGGGCCTACGACGCCGAGATCGTCGCTTACGATCCGGCCGTTGCCGACCGCGAGGCCATCGCACGGGAGCTGGCGGAGGAGCGCCGGCTCACGCTCATTCCGCCATTCGACCATCGCGACGTGATCGCGGGACAGGGGACGGCCGCCGTCGAGTTGTTCGAAGACGTGGGGCCGCTGGACCTGCTCCTGGTCTGCTGCGGCGGAGGAGGACTGCTGTCGGGGTGCGCGCTGGCCGCCTCCGGTCTCAGCCCGTCCTGCCGCGTCGTCGGCGTCGAGCCTGCCGCGGGTGACGATGGGGCACAATCGTTCCGGTCGGGAACGCTCCAGCGCGTCCACAATCCGGTGACCGTGGCCGACGGCGCCCGGACGCCGTCACTTGGCGCCCTGACGTTTCCCCTCGTCCTGGCGCACGTCAGTGACATGGTGACGGTGACCGACGACCAGTTGCTGCGTGCGATGTTCCATCTGTGGCAGCGCCTGAAGGTCATCGTCGAACCCACGGGTGCGCTGGCCGCGGCGGCGCTGCTCGAGGGCATCGTGGAGGCAGCCGGCGCGCGGGTCGGTGTCCTGCTCAGCGGTGGCAACGTGGACCTCGGCGAGGTCGCCGGGTGGTGGCAATGCGTCAACTGACGCAGGATTTCCCGCACGAGGCGTGCGCCGGGATGCCGGCAGCTCGGCCCTGCCGCCATCGCTTCAAGTACCCGTCCCGCCAGTCGATTCCTCTCATGGGTCCGTGCGTCCTGCCCGACCGATGAGATGCGTGTCTCCACTCACCTGATTGCCGACCGCGAAGCGGTGGCCCGCCTGCCCGTCGAGCGGGATTCGGACCGCACCCTGGTACTGGCCTTCGGCCCCTCGGCCGACCAGGGCGTCCCCGAGGTGGTGGCCGCCCTCTCCCACGCCTTTCCCCGGAGTGTCGTCGCCGGCTGCTCGACGGCCGGGCAGATCCACGAGCGGACCCTGCAGGATCGGCACTTCTCGGTGGCGGTGGCGAGCTTCGATGCCGTTGACCTCGCGCCGGCGGTCGTCCACGTGGCTTCCGCACGCCACTCCAGGGCTGCCGCCGGGGAGATCCTCGCGCAGGTGAGCCGGCCCGATCTGCGCGCGCTGCTGGTTCTGGCCGATGGGCTCAGCGTGGACGCCAGCGAGTTCGTTCGCGGCATCAATGCCGCCGTGCCGCCGGGCGTGATCGTCACGGGAGGCCTGGCGGGCGACGGATCTCGGCTCAGGCGTGCGTGGGTTATGCACGATGGCCGGGCGGCCGATCGGGTGGTGGCGGCAATCGGACTCGCCGGCGACCGAGTGGTGGTCGGGCACGGCACGCGCGCCGGGTGGGAGCCGTTCGGGCCCGAGCGTGTCGTCACGCGCGCGGAGGGGGCGACGGTCTTCGAGTTCGATGGACGCCCCGCACTGCGACTGTACGAAGACTACCTGGGCTCGACGGCTGCCGGGCTCCCGTGGACGGGGCTCCTGCTGCCCGTCTCGCTGATGACCGGTTCCCACACTCGCGACTGTGTGCTCCGCAGCGTGCTGGCCGTTGACGAGACATCCGGGGCGGTGACCTTCGCCGGCGACGTCCCGCAGGGCTCACGTGTCCGGTTGATGCGCGCCAGCGCCGACCGCCTCGTGCAGGGGGCGTCCCAGGCCGGTTTCCATGGCCAGGCGCAACGGGCCGCCGGTCCGGTGCTCGCCGTCGCGATCAGCGGTGTCGGCCGCCGTGTGGCGCTCGGCGAGCGCACCGAAGAGGAGATCGAGGCCACGCTCGACGCCCTGCCGCCCGTCACGCGGCAGGTGGGCTTCTACGCCTACGGAGAGATCGGCCCCGGGGTGGACGGTGCCTGCGTGCTCTACAACCAGACCATGACGCTGACGACCATCGGGGAGGCGGCGTGACCGTGCATCCCGTGCTGGCCCGGCAACTCAATCGCCTGGGCCTGGACCCCGCCACGCCGCCAGGTGTCGAAGCCTGGCACGCGCTGCTCGGCCGCATCGCCCAGCGCTACGCGGATCTCGACCAGGAGCGCTATCTCGGCGAACGCGCGCTCGAGGTGGCGTCCCAGGAGATGCAGCAGCTCATCGAGGATCTTCGCCTCAGGAGTGCATCGGACCTCGCCGACGAGCGCGATCGCCTCCAGGCGATCATCGGGTCGCTGGGCGATGGCGTGTGCGTGATCGATCGAGCCGGCCGCGTGGTGCTCCTGAACCACGCCGCGTGCTCCCTGACCGGCACCGCGTCGGCCGACGCGGTCGGCCGGGACATCGAGAGCCTCGGATGGGTGTCGCCCGATCGGGCCAGCCGCCTGCGGCAGGCCTGCCGGCACGTGCTCCAGACGTGTCAGGCGTCCCGTCACGACGATCTCGAGCTGCTGTCGGCCGACGGCACGACGCGATCCGTCGCCTGCTCGATCACCCCCGTGCTGCACGAGGGTCACGTCGGCGGGCTCGTCCTCGCCTTCCACGACGTCACCCGCCAGCGGCAGGCGAGCGCCGACCTGGTCCGCGCGCGCGACGATGCGGAAGCCGCGACGCGGGCCAAGTCGGAGTTCCTCGCCGCGATGAGCCACGAGCTGCGCACCCCGCTGAACGGCATCGTCGGCATGTCGGGCCTGCTGCTCGAGACCTCGCTCGACCCGACCCAGCACGAGTACGCCTCGACGGTGAAGACCTGCGCCGAGGGCCTGGTGTCGATCATCAGCGACATCCTCGACTTCTCGAAGATCGAGGCCGGGCACCTCGAGATCGAGGCTCTCCCGTTCGACCTGCACGCTGTCGTCGAGGACACGACGGCGGTGATGGCCGATGCCGCGTATCGTCGCGGTGTCGAACTGATCTGCGAGATTGCCGCCAACGTGCCGCGGGCCGTCATCGGTGACGCCGCCCGGCTGAGGCAGGTGATTCTCAACCTGCTCTCGAACGCGGTGAAGTTCACCGAGCGCGGCGAGGTGGTCGTCACCGTGACGCTCGCCGGCACCGATCGCGACGCCGACGCGTCGGGCACGCCGGAGCCGGCCATCCCCGTGCAGATCGAGGTGAGCGACACGGGGATCGGCATTGCAGCCGAGGCGCTGCCGCGGCTGTTCGAGCGCTTCACGCAGGCCGACCCTTCGACGACCAGGCGGTTCGGCGGCACGGGGCTTGGACTGGCCATCTGCCGCCGGCTCGTCGGGCTCATGGACGGGACCGCCACCGTCCGCAGCCAGATGGGCGTGGGCACGGTGTTCACCGTCACGCTGCCCCTGCGGGTGGACGCGACGGCTGCCCCGACTCACGATCGCTACGTCGCGGCCGGCGAACGCGTGTTGTGCGTCGACGACAACGCGCGGCAGCGCCAGCACCTGTCGGCCCTGATCACCGCGCTGGGCCTGCGCTGCACCACCGTTCCGCACGCCGTGGCCGCATTCGACGCGCTGCGCGAGGCGGTCCGGGCCGGCGATCGGTTCGGCGCGGTGATCGTGGACCAGCACATGCCGGACCTCGGCGGCGTGGAACTGGTGCGCTGGATCAGGGCCGTGCCCTCGGTGAGCCCCACCAGCGTCATTCTCCTCAGCGTCCCGGGTGCGCCGTTGCCAGCCACCGACGATGGGCTGCGGCTGGCGGGCCGGCTGGCGAAGCCGGTCAGGCGTGCGGCGCTCATCGACCTGCTCGGCCAGTTGCTCGGCTGGACCGAACGGGTGGATGCGGGCGAGGCACGGCCGTCGGCGCGGGCCGTCGGCGGGGGCCGGCGCGTGCTGGTGGCCGAGGACAACGCGGTCAACCAGCGCGTGATCGTCGCGCAACTGCGGCGGCTCGGCTTCTATCCCGATCTCGCGCGCAATGGGCTCGAGGCCGTCGCCGCGGCCGCCACGGGTCGTTACGATCTCGTCCTGATGGACTGCCAGATGCCGGAGATGGACGGCTACGAGGCGACGCGCGCCATCCGCCGGCTGGCCGACCAGGCGCGCGAGGTCCCGATCGTCGCGCTGACGGCCAGCGCGCTCACCACGGATCGCGACCGATGCTTCGAGGCCGGCATGGACGCCTTCCTCGCCAAGCCGGTGGACCACGCGCGGCTCATCGAGGTCCTCGGCCGATGGCTGCCGAAGGCCTCGGTGGCCTGAGCCGCGTCACTTGCGTTCGAGCCGGCGTGTGATCACCACGAGCTCGTTGCCGCCAATGGCCGTCTGGCCCACGGTCACGCCGACGAACTCGAAGCCCAGCGATCCGGCCTCGTGCAGTTCCTTCTCCATCGTCGAGGTCTTGCTCGTGGCCAGCAGCCTGTACTGCCAGTTGCGAACCTCCGCGTCCTTGTCGCGCTCGAGGATCACCACCACCTCCCGACCCCCGAACAGGCTCTGGAAGACGGTCTGGCCTTTGTACTCGTAGCCGACGTCACCTGCGTCCTCGATCTCCCGCTGCATCGTGGAGGTCTTGCTCGTGGCGAGCAGCTTGTAGCGGTAGCGTCCCTTGGCCCCGTCGGGCCGGCGCGACATGATGGCGACCACCTGGGATCCGCCAAACGCGGTGTCGCCGCCCATCACGCCCTCGAAGCGGAACCCGGCCTCGGCGTTGGCGTTGAGTTCCTTCTCCATGGTCGAGGTCTTGTTCGTGGCGAGCAGCACGTACTCGACGTCCTGCGCCGACGCCGCGGCGACGGTCGTGACGACGAGGGCCGTCAGCAGGACCGCGCGCGGGAGCGCGCGAGCGGCGAAGGAGCCGGGGGTGGTACACACGAGCATGCGAAACCTCCAGTGTGCAGAGAGTGGCGGGCGCGCGCCTCATTGTGACGCAGCCCCCGTTCCGGCGCCACGGGGACCACAGGCGGCGCCCGCGGTGCCGGAGGCGGCGGGAAACCGGCGAGCGGACGATGGCGCCGTTACGACGCCTCGGGCGCCTGCTCGCCCTGTCTGACGGTGAGCACCGGGCAATGCGCCTTACGCACGACGCGTTCGGCCACGCTGCCGAGCAGCATGTGTGCGATCGCGCCGCGCCCGTGGGTCCCGAGCACGATGAGGTCGGCCCGCTCCTCGCGGGCGTAGCGGACGATCTCGACGAACGGGCTGCCGGTGCGCAGCACCAGTACGGCACGATGCCGCTTCAGCGCGTCGGGCGTGAGCACCGCCTCGAGGCGTTCGCGGGCCTGACGTTCCATTTCCTCGTGCACGCCGGGGAGCGCGGCGACGTAGACCTCGGTGGTCCAGGCGTGCGCCGCGAGATCCTCGAGCACGTGCAGGACGTGCAGCGACGAGCCGAACGCCTCGGCGAGGGTCTTCGCGTAGTCCAGCGCGGCCTCCGACGCATCGCTGAAATCGGTGGCGAACAGGATCGTGCGAATGGCAGGCATGGCGGCCCTCCGGTGGCGGGGTGAGGGGCAGTGACCGCTTCCATTATCCGTCGGTTGGCAGCCCGACGATACCGTCACCGCCGGCCAGGTGTCCAGGCCCGGGTCGAGGCCGGTCGAGCCGTTGCGCGCGAGGGCGCCGTCGCCGGCCCGGACGGCCGTCGGCCGGATGATATACTCCCGGCCCGATCATGCGTTTCGCGCCGGAATACGTCTCTCACGTCCTCACCGACAACTTCGACGACGCCAAGGCACTGTTCCTCGAACCGCTGCTCTCGATGCACTACGCCCACCTGGTGATGCTGGTGGAGTGCGGCATCGTCGCGCCGGAGGACGGCCGCCGGATCCGCGTGGCGCTGGACGGGATCGATCAGGAGGCGATCCGGGACGTGCGCTACGACGGCACGTACGAGGATCTCTTCTTCTACGTCGACCGCCTGCTGGTACGCGCGTGCGGCGAGGAGGTTGCCGGTCGCCTCCACACGGCGCGCAGCCGCAACGACATCGACATGACCATCTACCGGATGCGCCAGCGGGAGCGCATCCTGGCGCTGGTCGAGTCGGTCGTCGCGCTGCGGCGCGCGCTGCTCGAGATGGCCGAACGGCACCGGGAGACCGTCTTCGCGGCGCACACGCACACCCAGCCCGCCCAGGCCTCGACCGTGGCCCATTACCTGCTGGGGGCGATCGAGCAGTTCGGCCGGGACGCGACGCGGCTGGCGGCGGCCTACGCGACGACGAACCACAACCCGCTCGGCGCGTGCGCGATTACCGGCACGGGCTTCCCGATCGATCGCACCCGTACCGCGGCGCTGCTCGGCTTCAGCGGGCCCACGGGCAACACCTACGGCAGCATCGCCACGATCGACTACACGCTCGAGGCGCTCTCGGCGACCGGCGTGCTGCTGGTGGGCCTCGGCCGCTTCCTGCAGGACATGCTGCTGTGGTGCACGATGGAGTTCGGGTACCTGCGGCTACCCGATGGCTTCGTGCAGGGCAGCAGCATCATGCCGCAGAAGCGCAACCCGGTGGCCCTGGAGCACGCGCGGGCCATCTCCTCGCGGGCGCTCGGCCAGGCGATGGGCGTGATGACCGCGGTCCACAACACGCCCTTCGGCGACATCGTCGACACCGAGGACGACCTGCAGCCGCTGGTCGACGGCGCCTTCAGAGATGCCCACCGCGCCACCGCGCTCGTGGCGGCGGCCATGCGCGGCGCCGACGTGAACGTCGACCTGATGCGGCGGCGCGCCGGTGAGAACTGGATCACCATCACGGAACTGGCCGACACGCTCACGCGCGACCACGGCCTGTCGTTCAAGCACAGTCACGCCATCGCCCAGCGGCTGATCGCGAGCCATTCGCGGACCCCGGAGCGGCCGCTGGCCGACCTGCTCGCCGAGGCATCGGCCGAGGTGACGGGAGCCGCCGTACGCGTGGAGGAACCGCAGGTGCGCGCCTGGCTGAGCCCCGAGCACTTCGTCCGCGTCCGCCGGACCTGGGGCGGGCCGGCGCCGGAGGAAACGACGCGCGCCATCGGCGTCGAGCGTGAGCGGACCGAGGCCGACGCCCGGTGGCTGGCTGCCGCCCGTGAAGGCCTGGCGGCCGCCGCGGCCGCCCTGAAGGCGCGGGCGGCGGAGATCTGACGATGCCGGACCCCGCCACCCGCGCCGGCAGCCCACGCGACTCGGGCGACACCGACATGTCGCGCACCTATCTCTCCGTCTTCATCGTATGGGTGCTCGTGCTGGGCGCGCTCTACGCGTTCCAGTGGTATTTCACGCACTAGCTTCCCCGGGGGATCGCCCGCCGGGCGATCCCGCGCGCCACCGCCACTGATGCACTGGATCGATTGGCTCATCGTCGGGGCCTACCTGACCTGGATCGTCTGGACCGGCATCCAGCACACGAAGGACAGCCACGAAATCGAGGGGTACTTCCTCGCCAACCGGTCGCTGCCCTGGTGGGCCGTCGGCCTCTCCGTGATGGCCACGCAACTGAGCGCCATCACGCTGATCGGCACCACCGGCCAGGCCTATGCCGACGGCATGCGCTTCCTGCAGTTCTACTTCGCGCTGCCCATCGCGATGATCGTGCTGTCGGTGACGCTCGTTCCGTTCTTCCACCGGGCGCACGTCTTCACGGCCTACGAGTACCTGGAGCGCCGCTTCGACGCGAAGACCAGGGCGATGACGAGCCTGCTGTTCCTGCTCTCGCGCGGGATGTCGACCGGCGTCGTGATCTCGGCGCCCGCGGTGGTGCTCTCGGTGGTCTTCGGCTGGAACTTCACCCTCACGTGCCTGGCCATCGGCCTGCCCACCGCGCTCTACACCATGTACGGCGGCGTGCAGGCCGTCACCTGGACGGACGTGAAGCAGATGTTCCTGATCGTCGGCGGGCTGGTGGCCGCCGTCATCGCCCTCATCCTCGGCCTGCCCGACGGCGTCGGCCTGGGCGACGCGCTGCACATCGCCGGCGCCACCGGCCGCATGAGGACCTTCGACTTCACGTTCAGCTTCACCGACCAGTACACGTTCTGGTCGGGCACCATCGCCGCGCTGTTCCTCTTCCTCTCCTACTTCGGCACCGACCAGAGCCAGGTGCAGCGCTACCTCACGGCGAAGTCGATCGACGAGGCGCGGTCGTCACTGTTGATGAGCGCCTACTGGAAGATCCCGCTGCAGGCCCTGGTGCTGCTGGTCGGTGTGCTGCTCTTCGCCTTCCACCTGTTCACCCCGCCGCCGCTGCTCTTCAACAAGGTGGAGGAGGCCAGGGTGCGCAGCAGCGCGAGCGCCGGCGAACTCCAGGCGCTGGAGCAGCGCTACGAGTCGGTGCGGCGCGAGCGCGGCGAGACGGCGCGCGCCCTGAATGCCGCCAGGCACTCGGGCGACGACACGGCCATCGCCGCGGAGACCTCGCGGTTCCGCGCCGCCGAGGCCGGCATGAAGACGCTGCGCGACGAGGCGACGACGCTCGTCAGCCGCGTCACGGGACAGCGCTACAACGACGTCAACTACGTCTTCCCCACCTTCATCACCACCTACATGCCGATCGGCGTGGTCGGGCTGCTGCTGGCCGCAATCTTCGCCGCCGCCATGTCGAGCATCGCCGCCGAGCTGAACTCGCTCTCCACCGCCACCGTGATCGACTTCTACCGGCGGTTCGCGCGCAAGGAGGCGAGCGACGCGCACTATCTCGCGGTGTCGAAGATCGCGACGGGTTTCTGGGGCACCTTCGCCTGCATCGTCGCGATCTATGCGGCCGAGCTCGGATCGCTGATCGAAGTGGTGAACCGCTTCGGCTCCTTCTTCTACGGATCGATCCTCGGCGTCTTCATGCTGGCCATCCTCTGGAAGCGCGCGTCGGGCCACGCCGCGTTCGTGTCGCTGCTGGTCGGTATGGGCACGGTGGGCTACGTCGCCTTCACCACGGACGTGGCCTTCCTCTGGCTGAACGTCGTCGGCGCGCTCACCGTGTTCACCGTGGGCGTCCTGCTCAGCCTCGTGATGCCGAGGCAGCCGGCGCGCGCGAACCCGCAGTAGGCGCGAACGGGCCCGGCGGAGTCGGCGGTGCGCCCCTCACGGGGGCGCGCGGTCGTCAGCCGTCGCGCGAGGCCGTCTCCGACCGGTGCCGAACCGGGCCGCGACATCCGCCCCGCGCGTGTCCCGGCTGCCGCCGCCGATCACGTTTTGGTGATTCCGGTTCGACGTTCGTGATTTGCGGCGCGGCCGTCCAGGGCGCGGCCGTTCCCCGGAAGTATCTGACACGCAATGGGTTGAAGCCTGATCTCCGAGTGGGATCGCCCCTTGCACGGACACGGGGCACGATGCGTGTCCGAGCCTCAGTCCGCCAATCCGCCCAGCAAGGCTACTCGCTGATCGAACTCGTCGTGGTGGTGGCGATGATCGCCGTCATCACCGCGATCTCCGTGCTCGTCATGCCTACGGCGCTCACCGCCGCCCGCAGTGCGGGTGCGGCCTCGCAGGTCGAGTCGGCGCTCCGGACGGCCCGGGAACAGGCGCTCAGCCAGCGCCGGGCCATCCGCATCACCTTCACGCCACCGCGCACGGTCGATGTGGTCCGGGTCGAGCTGGACGGCGCCCTCGTCCCCCTCGGCAGCACCACGCTCGAGGGCGGCTTCCAGTTCCTGTTGTTCCCCGGCCAGCCCGACACGCCGGACGGCTTCGGGCGCGGCGGTGCGATCGAACTCAACGGCGCCACCACCGTGCAGTTCACCAGCGAGGGCACGTTCGTCGATGAGAACGGCGACGAGGCAAATGCCTCGGTCTTCCTGGGAAGGGCACAGGAGCCCCAGTCGGCCGCGGCGGTGACGGTGTTCGGTCCGACGGCGCTGATCCGGAACTGGCGCTGGGACGGCAGCGCATGGGTGCGGTGACTTCGCGGAGCACGCTCATGAGACGGCTTCACTGGCTTCGTCCGTCCGGCGCCACCCACGCGATGGGCACATCCGACGACGCCGGCTTCACGCTGATCGAGACGATCGTCGCGCTGTTCGTGTTGACGGTAGGGCTGCTCGGCCTGGCCCAGGCGTTCTACGTGGGGCTTGCGCACCTGTCGACGTCCTCGGCCAACCTCATCGCCCGCGAGAAGGCACGGGAAGCGGTGGAGAGCGTGCACACGGCGCGCGACACGCGCACCATCACGTGGAACGAGATCCGGAACGTCTCGGGTGGCGGCCGCTTCCTCGACGGGGCCCAGCCGCTCAACGTCGCCGGCAACGACGGCCTGGTGAACACCGGCGACGCGGGCGAGAACCGACTGGAGGAGCGACGGGAGCCGGGCCCGGACGGTGTGCTCGGCACCCCCGACGACCTGCTCTTCCCGCTCAGCACCTTCCAACGCCAGGTCGAGATCCACGAGCTGGTGCCTGTGAATCCGGACCTGCGGGAAGTGGTGGTGACCATCACGTATCAGGTCGGATCGATCCGGCGCACCTACACGCTGCGTACGTACGTATCGGCGTTTTCGTGAGGGAGCAGATGGAATCGCGATCCCCCCGGCGGGACCAGCGCGGGTTCACGCTGGTCGAACTGCTCGTCTCGGTGGCCGTGCTCGGCCTCATCATGGGCGCGACGCTGGCGGCGCTCTCCGATGCCTATCGTGCCAACGAGAGCGCCCGCGAGGTCTCGGGCCTGAGCAACAACCTGCGTGTCGGCGCGGACCTGATCGTCCGTGACTTCATCCAGGTGGGGCAGGGCCTGCCCACCGGCCGGCTGGTCCAGGTGGCCGCCGGCGGCAGCTTCACGCCGATCAACCGGCCCGCGCCGCCGAGCAGCCCGTGTGCGATCTGGCCCGCTGGCACAACCGAGATTCGTGCGGTGACCGTCGGTCCCGGATGCGGGCCGGTCATCAACGGCGCGGCCACCGACATCGTCACCACGATTGCCGGCGACACGACGTTCGACCACGTGCCGCTCGCCACGGGCGCGTCGGGGATCAACGTGGCGCAGCGCAAGATCACGATTGCGCTGCCTGGGCCCGATCCCGCCGGCACTCTGCCGCTGATCGACCCCCGTGGCGTCGACATCAGCAACGGGGGCCCCGACGACATCCGGCCGGGCGACCTGATCATGCTCACCAAGGGCGATCACAGCGCGCTGCTCGAGGTGACGTCGGTCGACGGCGCCCAGACGATCACGTTCGCGTCCGGCGACCCGATGAACCTCAACCAGTTCGGCGCGTCGGGTGTGACCGGCACGCTGGACGTGCTCGCCGCGGCTGCGCCGGTCGGCGGAACGGCGACCGAGGCCACGCGCATCCGGATGATGACCTACTACCTGGACAACACCATCACGCCCGGCGAGCCGAGGCTCATGCGGAGGCTGAACTGGGGCGATCCGCTGGCGCCACCCAACCAGCGCGCGCGAACGGTGGCGTTCGATATCGAGAACCTGCAATTCACCTACGACCTGATTGACGGCGTCGTGAACCCGGCCAACGTGCGGATGGAGGCGGCCGACCTCGGCGGTACGGGCGCGTGCGCGCCCAATCCCTGCATGCTCGCGCAGATCCGCAAGATCAACGTCTTCCTCGGCGGGCGGTCGGGCCGTCGCTTCACGCCCACGGGTGACTTCTTCCGCAACTCGCTGACCACCCAGGTGAGCCTTCGCAGCCTGGCGCTCGTGGACCGTTACAGGTAGGGGAACCACCATGCGTCGCACGCACGAATCCGGCATGGCGCTGCTGTCGGTGATGCTCGTCATGATGCTGATGTCGGCCATGCTCCTGGGCTTCTTCGCCCTCGTGTCATCCGACCAGCAGTCGAGCGGAGCCAATCGCGACCAGACCCAGGCCTACGCCGCGGCCCACGCCGGGCTCGAGAAGCTCACGGCCGACCTCGGCGCGGTCTTCACGGCGGGCAACTACAGCCCGACCGTCGCACAGCTCAACGGGCTGGAGGGAACGCCGCCAGCCCTGCCCGGCTTCCAGTACCTGTCGCCGGACGGTGGCCCGGGCTACATCATCACCTGGCAGGGAGAAGAGAACGGGCAGCCACCCTCGCCGATCGATCCCAACGGCACCCCCATCACCAACGGCCCTTATCAAGGCCTGGTCGGGCTGATCACGCCGTACGACATCACCGTCACGGCCCGGACCGAAGGCGTCGCGGCGCGCTTCGCCGAGGTCCGCATGCGACGGCAGATGCAGACGATCGCGGTCCCGGTGTTCCAGTTCGGGCTCTTCTCGGAGAACGACCTGTCGTTCCACGCGGGCGACGACTTCAGCTTCGGCGGCCGGGTGCACACCAACAGCAATCTGTTCCTCGCCTCGGCGAGTGGCGCCACGCTGACCATCGCCGACAAGATCACCGTCGTGGGCGACCTGGTCCGCACGCACTTCGCCAACGGCAGGTCGGCCGCCAGTTACTCGGGCCCCGTCCGCATCGCCAAGGCGCCAGGCTGTCCGTCCGCGCCCACGCCAGCCAACGGGTCGTGCCGGAACCTCGCGGCGAACGAAGGCAGCCTGGTCGGCATGCTTGGGTCGGCTGACAACCCGACCTGGACCAACACGGTACTCGCCTACAACACCTACCTGCGCAATGGCGACATGGGCGCGCGGCGGCTCGACCTGCCGCTGGTGAGCGACGGCGCGACGCCGATCGACCTCATCCGCCGGCCGCCGGCGGGCATCGCGGAGCCAGCGCCCCTCGCCGCGCAGCGGTTCTTCAACATGGCGACGCTGCGCATCCTGCTGTCGGACGCGGCGGCCGAGCTCACCTCGCTGCCCGGTGTCGTTGGCTCGCCCGTCTCGCTCGAGGCGGCATCGGTCGCCGGATACCCGCTGGCCACGTCCAACGGCCAGGCCAAGGAAGGCTATCGATCCGCATCCGGCACGCCGCTGATCGGGGGCTTCATCCTGATCAACCGCCAGAGCTCGGCTGGCGTCTGGACCGACGTCACCAACGAGATCCTGCAGCTGGGGATTTCTGGCCGCAATCTCGGCAACAACACCTGGACGGCCACCATTGGCACCTGCAACACCGAGCCGCAGCCCAACGCCATCCTGCGCCTGCAGCGCATCCGGGACGTTCCGGTGACGCCGAGCGGCGGCCTGAGTCCCGCCTACTGCAACCTCTCGGTCAACGGGACCGACTACTGGCCCAACGTGCTCTACGACGCCAGGGAGGGCCTGCGCCGCGACAACGAGTCGACGTCGCAGAACGAGCTGTACCTGGGCGGCCTGATGCACTACCTCGAGTTCGACGTGAACAACTTCCGCCGGTGGATCGAAGGCACCCTGGGCACGAGCGGGCCGGGGTCGCAGGACCTCACCGGCTACGTCGTCTACTTCTCGGATCGGCGTGGCAACAAGAATGCCGCGAACCAGGAGACCGGCGAGTACGGGTGGGAGGACTTCATCAACAGCGACAGCGTCAGCACGCCGAACGGCGTGCTGAACACCGGCGAGGACATGAACGCCAACGGTCTGCTCGATACCTACGGCAACATCCCGCGCATCGGCTACAGCGTGGTGGCCCCGAACAGCGTGGCACCCTGGGGGACCGGCAGCCCCATCAACAACACCGTGAACGTCTATGGCAGCCGCGTGAACAAGGGCGTCGCGCGCGCCAACCGGGCGGTGTTCTTCCGGCGCGCGCTGAAGCTGGTGAACGGCGGGCTCGGCTCACTGCCGTCGGTGAACCTGCAGGGGCTGACCATCGCTTCCGAGAATCCCGTCTACGTGCAGGGCAACTTCAATGCGTGCGGCACGCCGACGCAGAGTTGCGGGTCAGGTGGCTTCGGTCCGACCGGCGATGCCCACCGGTCGGCCGCGATCATCGCCGATTCGGTCACGCTGCTCTCGCGCAACTGGAACGACATCCGATCGTTCAACACGCCGCACGCGATCAGTGGGAGGCCAGCGGCCACCACCTGGTATCGCATGGCCGTCATCACGGGCAAGGGCATCAACTTCCCGTTCCCGAACAACAACGCCGGCGATCCCGCGAACTTCGGGTCCGACGGTGGCGCGCACAACTTCATGCGCTTCGTGGAGAACTGGTCCAACGGGTCGACGATCAACTACCGCGGGTCGATGGTGAGCCTCTTCTTCAGCCGCCAGGGCGTCGGCACCTGGAAGTGCTGCGAGAACGTGTACGCCCCGCCGGATCGCGGCACGAACTTCGACGTGGAGTTCCTGAGCCCGAACCTGCTCCCGCCGCGCACGCCGATGTTCCGTGACGTCAACACGCTGACGTTCCGTCAGTTGCTGCGGCCGACGCAGTAGGAACGCAGCAGGAACGTGCGAGGCCCGCGGCCGGCCCGGACGAGGCCGGCCACGGGCCCGCGACTTCCGTCATTCCGCCGCCGGTGTGGCCGATGCCGGCCGGCCCGTCGCTCTACCGCCCGCCAATCGGATCGCCCGGGGGCACGGCCAGCGGCGCGGTGCGCTTGTAGGTCGACTCGGGCCGCGCGAGGAAGCGCGCGATCTCATCGGCCGCGGCGGCCGCATCGGCGGTGTCCCGACCGGCCTCACGCAGCCAGGCGCCAAGATCCCTCACCGCCGACTCCGCTTCTGCGCGCACCAGCGGTGACGCGTCGGCGTCGGCGATCAGGTCGAACAGGCGCGCCAGCGTCGTCGCGCGCGTGGCGCGCTGGACCAGCGCCTGCGAGGCATCGCCGGCAGCCGGCGACTTCCACACCTGCTGCACCAGCGCGTCGAGCACGTCGCGGAAGGACGGCATCGTGGCGTCGCGCGCGTGGAAGTCGATCAGCCGGGCCGCGCGCTCCGGCTGCAGCAGCGCCGACACCGACAGGTCGGCGGCCAGCGTCGCCACGCCCACCGGATCGAACACCGGACTCGTCCGGCCGGGGAACAGCTCGGTGTTCGGTCCGCCGAAGCCTGACGCGCGCGGCGGGATCAACGACACGATCGCCGGGGGCAGCGTGAGCGCCTCGGGCCGCAGCGTCTCGAGGACCGCCGCCAGCGCGTCGCGCTGCCGTGCGGCCGGCACCACCTGCTGCACCTGCGCGGGGCTGGTGCCCGAGGCCGCGCGCACGGCGAACGAGTAGTTCACCCCGCCCAGCGTCTTCACCGCCGCCTGGAGCTGGTACCGGTGATGCAGGTAGAGCGGCACGAGCTTCGCCTCGAGCTGCGACAGCGGCGCGCCCACCGGGACGTTCTCGAGCCCGAAGTTCGTCAGCCCGATCTGCCGTACCCGCATCGCGTGGCGCAGTTCCGCCACCGGATCGCTGCCGCTGTCCCACAGGCTCGCCAGCGGGTGGGCCGCGCCGGCCGGCCGCGCGTCCTCGTCGCTGATGTAGATGTGGCCGGCCGCGATCCCCTCACGGAGGATCGTCTCGAGCATCTGCTCTTCGGCCTCCGGCGTGCGCGCCTCGCTGTAGGCGTAGCGCACGGCCCACTTGTCGTAGCTGCCGATGCCGGTGCCGTAGGCGTCCGACAGGTCGATGCGCCCGTTCGTGATCTTCACGACCGGCGACGGGTAGTCCATCACCGACGCGCGCCCGCCGTACGTGCTGGCGGCGAAGTTGTGCGCGAAGCCCAGCGTGTGGCCCACTTCGTGCGCCGACAACTGCCGGATGCGCGCCAGCGACATCGCCATGGCGTCGGTCGCCGGATCCAGGTCGGCGAGGTACTCGGCGTCGCCGCCGCCGCCGGCGTCGCACCAGCCGTCGAGCCCGGCCGGATCGCCGCCCCCCGAGGCCGAGGCGACGTCCACCAGCCCGGTCGCCAGCATGTAGTCCTGGCGCACGCGCAGCGAGCCGAGGCTCACGTTGCCCTTCAGGATCTGGCCGGTCCGCGGGTCGCTCAGGCTGCCGCCGTAGGACCAGCCGCGCGTCGAGCGGTGCACCCAGTGGATCATGTTGTAGCGCACGTCCATCGGGTCGGCGTCCTCGGGCAGCACCTTCACGATGAACGCGTTGCGGAAGCCGGCCGCCTCGAACGCCTGGTTCCACCAGGAGGCGCCTTCGACCAGCGCGCTGCGAATCGGTTCGGGCGCACCGTTGTCCACGTAGTAGACGATCGGCTCGACCGGATCGGAGAGGGCGGCGGCCGGATCCTTCTTGCGGAGCTGGTGGCGGCTGATCACGCGGTGTTCCACCGGCTCGGTGATGGGCGACGCGTAGTCGTGGAACATCGTCCCCATCACGCCGATGCGGACGTCGTGCCGGCGGGGCCGGTAGCTGCCGAGCGGCGGCAGCTCCACGAAGGAGTGGTGCTGCCGCACGGTCACTGCCGCCGGTGACGGCGTCACCTGCGCTACCAGCGGGCCGGGGTTGCCGTCGGTGGTGAGCGTGACCGTCACCTCGATTTCGGTATTCTTCGGGAACGCCTTCGTGCGCGGCATGTAGAGCGCGCTGCGGCTCGCGTCGACGCGGTACGCCCCCTGGCGCTGCTGCTGGATGCGTTCGGCGACGCCGTGCGCGTCGCGCAGCACGAGCGGCGTGGCATCGACGAGCACGCGATCGCCGGCCGTGGCCTCGGCCGTGAAGCCCCACAGGACCGACCGTGCGAACGAATCCTCCACCGCGCGCCGTTCGGCCGCGTCGTTCGATTGCGCGCGATAGCGGTAGTTGCGCGCCACCATCAGCACCTTCGGGCCGATCCGTTCGAAGACGACCACCTGGCGCGGGCCGAGCTGGCCCCGATCCAGCCCGATCGGGTTCGACCCGAGCCCGGCGGGCAGCGACACCGAGTAGAGCAGTTCCGTGTCGAAGCGGGCGATCTCCATGAAGATCCTGCCCGCGCCCGCATCCCAGTAGAGCGGCACGAAGCCGTCGAGCTTCGTCATGCCCTTCGTGCGCTCGGCGATCGGATCGGGCGCCTGCGCCACGGCGGTGGAGGAGAGCGCCGCGCACAGACCCAGCGCGGCGACGAGGCGCCTGGCCATCGTGTTCATGGGTTCATCCGGTGATGGGGTGTCCGGCCCGTGATGCGGCCGCATCCCGCCCTGGTTCCACGGTCCGGCGGGAGGCTCGAGGCCTCCCGGCCGGCATCACGCCCCGTGGTCGCACGCACGCGTTCCGCCATGCCCCCGCGTCACTGGTTCGGCGGCGACGAGGTGGTCGCGCGCGGCCTGGCGTTCTTCACGTAGGTGTTCGCCCAGTTCAGCATCTCGGCCACGGTGTGCAGCACCGACTCGCGCGCCGCGTAACCGTGCGCCTCGTTCGGCAGCACGACGTAGCGTACCGTCGCACCGTGACCCTTCAACGCCATGTAGAAGCGTTCGGACTGAATCGGGAAGGTCCCGCTGTTGTTGTCGGCCGCCCCGTGGATCAGCAGGATCGGCTCGTTGACCCTCTGCGCGTACCAGAAGGGCGACATCCTCGCGTAGAGCTCGGGCACCTCCCAGAACGTGCGCGTCTCGGCCTGGAAGCCGAACGGCGTGAGCGTGCGATTGTACGCGCCGCTGCGCGCGATCCCCGCGCGGAACAGGTCGGAATGGGCCAGCAGGTTGGCGGTCATGAACGCGCCGTAGCTATGTCCACCGACGCCGATCCGGTCAGGATCGGCCACGCCCAGGGCCACTACCGCGTCGACGGCGGCCTTCGCGCTCGCCACGAGCTGCTCCACGTAGGTGTCGTTGGCGGTCTCGCCCGGGCCGACGATGGGCATCGCCGGATCGTCGAGAATCGCATAGCCCTGCGTGAGCAGCAGCATGTGCGACGGCCCCGTAATCGTCGTGAAGCGGTTCTGCGATCCGGTCACCTGTCCCGCAACGCTCGCGTCGGTGAACTCGCGCGGGTAGGCCCAGAACATCATCGGCAGCCGCTCGCCCTTCACGTAGCCTGGCGGCAGGTAGAGCGTCGCCGACAGCTTCACGCCGTCCGCGCGGTCGTAGGTGATGAACTGCCGCGTGACGCCGGCCAGTTGCGGGGCGGGATCCTTGTAGTCGGTGAGCGCGGCCGTGGTGCCGCGGGCCCGGTCGCGTACGTACACGTTCGGCGGATCGGTCCGGCTCTCGCGTCGCGTGACGATCCGCGCCGCGCCATCGTCGAGCAGGGCCATCACCGTCTCGTACGACGACGTGTCACAGTGGAACAGCCGCTCGGTCCGCCCCGACGCGAGATCCAGGCGGTCGAGGAACGGCCGGTCGCCCTCGGGCGAGGCGCCCGCGCCGGTGAGGAAGATGCTGGTGCCCACCTGCAGGATGGCCGACGAACCCGCACGCCGCATCGGCTGGCCGGGATCCTTGTAGCGATCCTCCGAGCTGCGCTCGAACAGCACGCGCGGCGCCGCGGTGGCTTCGAGCAGCCACGTCCGCACCTTCCGGGTGGGCCGATCGAATTCCGTCAGCAGGCCAACTCCCCGCTCGGTGTAGTCGATGCCGCGGAACCGCCATTCGGTCTTCGCGATCTCGACGGGCTCGGCGGCGAACGGCGCGGCGAGCGACAGCACGCGGTCGCGGTTCGGCACCTTCACACGCGGATCGCCCTTGTCGAGCGCCTCGGCCCATACGACCGTGGCGGGCGCGACCGGGTGCCACTCGTGGCTGCGCGGACCGGTGATCACGCCGTTGGACGGCACCGTGTCGCCCATCGGCACCTGCGCCAGCACCTTCACCAGCGCGCCGTCCCGGCTCCACGCCTCCACGTGCTCGGGGAAGTCGTTGTAGGGCACCAGGCGCGAGAACGGCCGCACGATCCGGTGCACCAGCAGGTAGCGGCCGTCGGGCGACGGCGACGACGACGTGTAGAGCCCCGGCTCGCCGAGCGGCGTCACGCGCAGCGATGCGGCGTCGATCGCGACGATCCGGGCCCGGGCGTAGTGGTCGAAGAGCAGTTCGTCGTAGGCGCTGGTCAGCAGGTCCTGGTAGGTGCGCACCGGCGCCGGCCGGCCGCTGGTCTCCTGGATCTCGGGGCCGGATGGCGCCGCCGGCGGTGCCGGGGCCGGTCCTCGTCCCGCCGGTACCGCGCGGCACACCAGCGTCGAGCTGTCGTCGGTCCAGTCGCAGACGCCGCGCCCGCCGCCGAACGGACCACCGCCCATCCCGCCGAGCATCGCGTTGAGCGCCACGTCCGGAACCGGCCGCACCGTGCCGGTGGCCGGATCGACAATCGCCAGCGTGATGCGATCGGCGGTGATGTTCGCCAGCGCGTAGTGGCGGCCGTCGGGCGAGAAGCCGATCGGCATGAGGCTGGTGCCCTCCATCGTGACGCGGTGCACCGCGCCGCCGGCGATCGCCTTGAAGGTGACGGAGGTGACTCCCGGCGTGCGGTGCGGCCCGTTGGTGGCCGGGTTCAGGCGGACGCCGGCCAGGCGCAGCATCGGCTGCGCCAGTTCGGCGATCGACGGCATGCTGGCGCGCTCGACCACCGCCACCCGGTCGCGCGACGGGCTCACCGTCACCGTGGGTGCCGGCGGCGCGTCGAGTGTCCGGACGATCTCATCGGGCGGAACGAGGTACTTGGTGTCGGGGGCCTGCGCCTGTGCGCTGCCTGCGACAGAGAGCCACGCTACGGAGAGGGTGAAGGCGAGCCGTCGGATCGTCATGGGGTGTTCTCCAATGAGGGGCTCGGTCGGGATTGGGCTCCCGTGCCGGGACGGGTGTCGAGCGACGATTCTACGCGCAAACGCGACCGGCCGGATCGCCCGGTTGATGCGCCATCCTCCCGTACGTGCGCCGGCCGCCACCGCCGGTCGGACTACTTCGGCGCCGCCTCGCCCATCACCTCGTCGACGGCCATCACCCGCACCGGGCCGAGGTTCAGGGCCTTCAGCGGTGCCTCGATCGCGGCCCGATCGCCCACCACCACCACCACGAAGCGCGACGCGTCGAAATACTGCTTGGCCACCGCCTCCACCTCGGGCTGCGTTACCGCCAGCATGCGGCTGACGAAATGCGAGGGGTAGTCGTCGGGCAGTTTGTAGACGAACAACGACGCGAGGCTGCCGGCGATGTCGCCCGTCGTCTCGAAGGTGGAGGGATAGCCCAGCGCCACGTAGTTCCTGGCCCGGGCCAGCTCGTCAGAGGGCACCGGCCGCTGCATGGCCGCGAACTCGTTGAACACCTCGCGCACCGACTCGGCGGTCTTGTCGGTCTGCACGCCGGCCGTCGCGAAGAACGGCCCGGCCGACCGGCGCATGTCGAACACCGAGCCGGCGCCGTAGCTGTATCCGTGCGTCTCGCGCAGGTTCTGGTTCAGCCGTGAGGTGAACGACCCGCCGAGGATCGTGTTGGCGACCGTGATCGGGAAGTACTCGGGTGTGTCCCTGGCCACTCCCACCGTGCCGACCCGTACCTGCGACTGCGCGGCGCCGGGCTTGTCGACGATCACGATCTCGCGCCGCGTCGTGCGCGGGGCCGCCGGGGCGGGCGGCAGGTCGCCGGCTGGACCCGCGGGGCGCCAGCCGCCGAACTGCGCCTCGAGCAGCCGCAGCACTTCGTCGGCGGCGACGTCGCCCACCACGATCAGCAGCGATCGCGCGGGGTGGAAGATCCGGGCGTGCGCGGCCCTCAGGTCGTCGACCGTCAGTCCGGCCAGCACGGCGCGCGTGCCGCCCACGGTGCCGTAGCGATGTCGCGGGCCGAACACCACGCGCGCGAAGGCGCGCGTCGCCAGCGCGGACGGGTTGTCGCGCACCTGCAGCAGTTCGGTGAGCGCCTGCTGGCGCAGCCGCTCCAGCTCCGTGGGCGCGAACGCGGGCCGCAGCAGCACGTCGGCCATCAGGGGCAGGGCCTGCGCCAGCCTGGCCACCGGCACGCCGAGCGACACCGTCGAGGCGTCCAGCCCGCTGCTCACGGTGAGCGACGCTCCGAGGAAATCGATGGCGTCGGCCAGCGCGAGCGCATCCCGATCGCCGGCGCCCTCCTCCATCATCGACGCCATCATCGCGGCGACGCCGAACCGGCCGGCCGGATCGGAGTCGCCACCCGCGCGGGCCACCAGCAGCACGCGCGCCACCGGCACCTCGTGGTGTTCCACGATCCACACCGGCAGGCCGTTGGACAGCGCGTGCTTCCGCACGGCCGGCAGCACGAGGTCGGGCGGCGCGCCCGGCACGGGGGGCTTCGATCGGTCGGGGCCCTGGGCGGTGGCGTTCGCTGCACACGCAAGCAGGAGTGCCAGGGCCCCAAGCCCCACGCCCCAAGCCCCACGCCTCAAGCCCCAAGCCCCACGCCTCGATGAGCTGTTCGACTTCACTGCCGCTCCTTTTCTCCGGCGGGCTCGACGATGAGCTCGACACGGGCGTCGCGAGGCAGGTACCGCGACACGATGGCCTGGATGTCGCGGGGGCCGATGGCACGATAGCGGGCCAGGTCCTCGTTCAGGTAGTCGGGGTTTCCGGTCGCCACGTAATAGGCGTTGAGCCGGTTGGCCCGGCCGCCGAAGCCGCCCACCCGCTCGAGCGAGGCGTAGAAGGCCGCCTCCATCTGGTTGCGCGCCCGTTCCAGCTCGCGGGCCGACGGCGGCTCGGCGCGCAGCCGATCCAGCTCCTCGTCGACAATCGCCTGCACCCGATCGACGACGGCCGCGGCTGTCATCTCGGTCTGTGGCCGCACGATGACGTCGATCGAGAACGTCGAGGCCAGCGCCCCAGACTGCTGCGTGGCCGACACGTCCTGGGCGATCTGCATGTCGTAGACGAGGCGCCGGTAGAGCCGCGAGTTCTTGCCGCCGGCCAGGATCTGCGCCGTGACGTCGAGTTCGGCGTCGCCTGGCGCGAACTGCCGCGGTGTGATCCACGCCAGCGTCAGCGCCGGCAACTGCACCCGGTCGGTGAGCGTCTTCCGCGTCACCCCGGTCAGCATCGCCGCCGGTGGGGCGACGGGCGGGACCGGCTCGCCGCGCTTCACCTCGCCGAACCACTTCTCGACGAGCGCACGTGCGGCGGCGGCATCGATGTCGCCGGCCACCACGAGGCTCGCGTTGTTCGGCGCGTAGTACTTGCGGAAGAACTCCACCACGTCGTCGTAGCTGGCGGCCGAGAGATCGGCCATGTAGCCGATCGTCGGCCAGTGGTAGGGATGATCCGGCGGGAAGAGCAGTTCCGGAAGCGTGACCAGGGCGATGCCGTACGGCCGGTTCTCCACCCCCTCGCGCCGCTCGTTCTTCACCACGTCGCGCTGGCCGTCCACCCTGGCCGGCGACATCGTGTCGAGCAGGTAGCCCATGCGGTCAGAGTCGAGGAACAGCGCCAGTTCGAGCACGTTCCTGGGCCCGTCGATGAAGTAGTTGGTGCGATCGGGATCGGTCGAGCCGTTGTTGGACGCGCCCGCCGCCTCGAGCCACTTGTCGAAGGCGCCTTCCGGCACGTGCTTCGAGCCCTCGAACATCAGGTGCTCGAAGAGGTGGGCGAAGCCGGTGCGCCCGGGCTTCTCGCTACCCGACCCGACGTGATACCAGACGTTCACGCTGACGATCGGCACGCTGTGGTCCTCGTGGAGGATGACGTGCAGCCCGTTGGGCAGCGTGAACTGGGTGTAGGGCATCTCGAGCGGGGGTGGCGCCGCCGGCGGATCCGCCGCCTGCGCGCGCGCGAGACCCGACCCGGCCGCGAGCCAGCACGAACAGACGCTGACGAGCAAGGCGACCACGCGTGAAGCTGCCATGTGTCTCCCCAGGGAAGGCGCCGGCCCTGCCGCGACGCGGCCGCACGCCATGGCGTACTCTATAGCTCTCCGGGGCGGTTTCCGTACGGCCGGTGACGAACGGGCCTCCGGGCACCGCCGGCCGCCCGCAGGACGTGATCGGATGTTCTCCTCCCGTGTGCCTGCCGAACTGGCTGCCAACCGGCTCAGCGCGGAACTGCACCGCCTGCGCGCGATCGGGCAGCCGATCGTCGATCTCACCGTCACGAACCCCGCCACGGCCGGCATCGCCGCCACGGCGGCCGAACTCGAGGCCCTCGTCTCGGAGGAGGCGTGTGGCTATCGCCCGGAACCGTTCGGCCTGATGTCGGCCCGCGACGCCATCGCGCGTCGCATCGCGCTGCGCCGCGGGGTCATGCCCCCGGTCGACCGGATCGCGCTCACGGCCAGCACGAGCGAGGCGTATTCCGTCCTGTTCAAGCTGTTGTGCGACGCCGGTGACGAGGTGCTCGTACCGCAGCCGGGCTACCCCCTGTTCGAGCACCTGGCGAGACTGGATCTGGTGAACCCGATCGCGTACCGGCTCGACGACCACGACGGCTGGGCGATCGACTTCGACAGCCTCGACCGTGGCTGGTCAACCAGGACGCGTGCCGTCGTCGTGGTCTCGCCCGGCAACCCGACCGGCTCATGGCTGCGCCAGGACGACCTGCGGCGCCTGCAGGCGCGCTGCACCGCCCGCTCGGCCGCGCTGATCGTCGACGAGGTGTTTGCCTCCTACCCGATTGAGCCCCGCGCCGACGCGGTCACCGCCGTGCTGTCGGTCCCCGACCCGCCGGTGCTCACCTTCGCGCTCGACGGGTTGTCGAAGTCGTGCGGACTGCCGCAGCTCAAGCTGGGCTGGATCGAATACGCCGGCCCTCCCGGCGTGGTGGCCGCCGCGCGCGACCGGCTGGAGCTGATTCTCGACACGTACCTGTCGGTTGGCACGCCGGTGCAGGCGGCGTTGCCACGGCTGCTGATGGCCGGCCAGCGCCTCGGCGACCGCATTCGCGACCGTGTCCGGCGCAACCTCGACTCGGCGCGCCGCATCGTCGCCGGCTCGCCGGCGTGCGACCTGCTGCGGGTGGAAGCGGGATGGTCGGCCGTGATCCGCGTGCCGGCCGTCGTCGCCGAGGAGGCGCTCGTGCTGCGGCTGCTCGCCGAGGACGGCGTGCTCGTGCACCCTGGTTACTTCTTCGACTTTCCCCGCGAGGCCTACGTGGTCGTGTCGCTGCTGCCGCCGCCGGCCCGGTTCGACGAGGGGCTGGCCCACGTGATCCGGCGGGCGGGAATCGCGTAGGCTAGGAAGGTCCGGGCGCGCCGGCCGCGGAAGCGGCAGGAGCGAGTGCCCGGGCTCCGGTTTCGCGCCGGTGGCGTGCGACCGCGGTCACACGAGGAGTCACGCGTGCCGGATTCGGTTCGCGGCAGGCACGCCGGCGTGCTGCTGCCGCTGTTCTCTGCCATATCGACGCGAAGCTGGGGCATCGGCGAGATCGGCGATCTCGTGCCGATGGGACGCTGGCTGAACCGCGCCGGCATCGGGTTCTGGCTGATGCTGCCGATCAACGAGATGTCGGCGGGCCAGCACTCGCCCTACTCGGCGCTCACGGCGATGGCCATCGACCCGATCTACCTCACGCTGCCGGAGGTGGACGACTTCCGGGCCCTCGGCGGTGAAGCGGCGCTCGATGCGGCCGATCGCGCGGCGCTCGATGCGGCGCGGCGTGCGCCACGCATCCAGTACGACACCGTGCGCCGGCTGAAGATGCATGCCCTGCGCGCTGCCTTCGATCGGTTCGAGCGCGAGGATCTGGCGTCGAAGACGCCGCGGGCTGGCGCCTTCCACGAATACGTGGCCGCCCAGGCCTGGTGGCTCGAGGACTACGCGCTGTTCCGCGCCCTGCACGCGCTGCACGATGAGCGGCCGTGGTGGGAGTGGGACGAGGGCGTCAGGACACACCGCTGCGGGGCCATCAAGGAGGCCCGCGCGTCGCTGGGACGCCATCTCCGGTTCCACCAGTACGTGCAGTGGCAGGCCGACCGCCAGTGGAGCGCCGCGCGCGCCGCGGCTGGCGTCGCCCTGTTCGGCGACCTGCCGTTCATGGTCGGCGTCGACAGCGCCGATGTCTGGGCGCGCCAGCACGCCTTCCGCTTCGATGCGACGATCGGCGTGCCGCCTGACGCATTCTCCGAGACCGGACAGGACTGGGGCCTGCCCGTCTATCGCTGGGATGCCATCGCCGAGGACGACTACGAATGGGTCCGCCAGCGCGCACGCCGCAGCGCCGACCTGTTCCACGGCTATCGCATCGATCACCTCGTCGGTCTCTACCGCACCTACGCGATCCCCAACGACGGCGGCGCCCGCTACTTCGTCCCCTCCGATCCGACCGAGCAGCTCGCGCAGGGCGAGACGCTCGTGAGGCTGTTTGCCGACGCGGGCGCGCGGGTGATCGCCGAAGACCTCGGCACGGTGCCTGACTTCGTGCGCGCCTCGCTGGCGCGCCTGCGCGTGCCGGGCTACCGGGTCCTGCGCTGGGAGCGCGAGTGGTCGCAGCCCGGGCAGCCGTTTCGCGACCCGGCGGCCTACCCGGCCGCGTCGGTGGCCACCACCGGGACGCACGACACCGAGACGCTGGCCGAATGGTGGCGGCTGGCCAGCGACGAGGACCGCCGCGCGCTGGCGCGCCTCCCCGGCCTGGCCGGTCGCGCGCTGTCGGTCGAGGCGGGCAGTTTCAGCGTGGCCGAGCGCGACGCGCTGGTGGAACTCGTCTACCGATCGGGATCCGACTACGCGCTCTTCCCGCTGCAGGACCTGTTCGGTTGGCGGGATCGCATCAACACCCCCGCCACCGTGAACGACGGCAACTGGAGCTGGCGCCTGCTCGCGCCCTGCGACACGTGGCTGGATCGCGACGACACCCGCGAGCGGGCCGACGATCTCCGCGCCCTCGCGCAGAAGACCAGCCGGCTGCGGCTGCGGATCAACGGCGGAAACGGATCGTAGGGGCGGGCCTCAGGCCCGCCCCCGCGTTCTCCCGCCAGCCGCTTACTGGCCGGCCGTCGGCGCCGGACCGCGCGGCGCGGGCATCGGCTTCGGCAGCGGCTCACGCGGCAGCTTCTCGTCGCGCATCGCCGCGTGGTAGGCGAACGAGGCGACGATCACGGCGTTGGTGCGCAGATCCTCGGGGATCAGCCGCTCGTAGACGTCCTGGTTCGAGTGGTGCGTGCGCGTCGAGTACTCCAGCGGATCCTGGATGAACTGGAAGCCGGGCAGCCCGACCGCATCAAACGACATGTGGTCGGTGCCCGAGGTCGGCTGCGGCGTGAGCGTCGTCATGCCGAGCAGGCGGAAGGGCTCCATCCACGCCGCGATCACGTCGCGGACCGCGTCGTTGTGCTCGAGATAGACGCCGCGGAACACGCCGCCGCCGTTGTCCATGTTGAAATACGCCGCCAGCCTGGCGTGCTCCGGCTCGAGCTTCATCGTCTCGCGATCGCCGAAGTGGGCCTTGACGTAGGCGCGCGAGCCAAGCAGCCCCTGCTCCTCGCCGCCCCACAGCGCCATCCGGATCGTGCGGCGGGGCTTGAGGCCGGCCGCCTTCAGGATCCGCATCGCCTCCATCATCACGGCGCTGCTCCCGCCGTTGTCGGTGGCGCCCGTGCCGCTGTGCCACGAGTCGAAGTGCGCGCCGATCATCACCACCTCATCGGCCTTGTCCGTGCCCGGGATCTCGGCGATCACGTTGAAGCTCATCTGGTCGTCGTCGAACCAGGCGACCTTCACGTCGGCCTCGATCGTGACCGGCAGCTTCCTCTCGAGCGTCCGGAGGATACGGCCGTACTGCTCGGAGGCGACGACGAGCTGGGGCAGCAACGTCGGATCCTTGGGATCGCGCGAACCCTCGCCCTGGGCGGGGCCGCCCACGCAGACCGACCCGCTGTCGCCGCGCGGGCACGTGGAGGGCGAGATGAGGCCCGCCACACCCTCGGCTACGAGGAACGCGGTGCGCTTCTTGCGGAACTCCGTCTGGCCGGGACCGAACGGGTTCGGCTGGCCTGGACGCGCCGGAGCGCCGCGGAAGCCGCCGCGCGTCGGCGTCTCGCGTGACATCCGCTCGAGGTCGGCGTCGGTGAACCTCTTGCCCGGCGCTTCCCACAGCGGCTTCACCTCGGGCGCGGGCTGCAGCAGCACCCACTTCCCCTTGAGCTGCCCCTTGACCTTGTCGAAGTCGGCCTCGGTGTCCAGCGTCGCCGCGATGGCCTCACCCTTCAGCGGGCCCCTGGTGCCGGGCGTCCACGCCTTCGGGAAGGCGAGCAGCGTGGCGGCATAGGGCGACACCACCCGGACGTTGGTGTACTCGTTGTGCCAGCCGCGCCCGAACGGTCCCCACGGCTCCAGCTTCACGTTGGCGAAGCCGAGATCGGTGAGCTGCTTGACGACGTAGTGGCCCGCCGCGCGGAACTGCGGCGAGTTCGTCAGCCGCGGGCCATGGACGTCGGTGAGGTAGCCGGCGAACTCCATGACGCGTGAGCTCTGGCCGAACCCCTCGTCCTTGATGCGCATCACGGCGTCGTAATCGACCTTCTCGTGGACCTGCGCCGACAGGGGCAGGCTCGCCAGGGCGAGAGCCAGGGCCGCCGCGGGCCAGCGTCGCGTGGAACCTCGGGTCATGGACACACTCCTGAAGTGGGGGACGAACCACGTAGTGTAGCAGGCAGGCCGGGCCTGGCTGGCGCTGCCGGGAAGCGTCACCGTCACCGTACCGGTGGCCGGGACGCCCGAGCTGACCGGTCCGGATTCGGATTGGCGACTGATGCGGGCCGGGCTCCTGTCGGACCCCGGCGGACTACTCGTTGGCCGTGGCCAACCGACCCGGCGCGCGCGACACGAAGCGCGCAAGCGCGCCATCACGCGAGGCGGCGAACGCCGCGAGGTGCGCTTCGGCGATCGGCTCGCCCGGCGGGAGCTTCTTGTGCTCCACCAGCGGGTTCACCCACTGGCCATCGCGCTTGACCCGGTAATCGAGGTGCGGTCCCGTGCAGAGGCCCGTGCAGCCCACCTTGCCGACCACCGTACCCTGGCCCACGCGCTCGCCGGCGCGGACGCTGACGGCCGACAGGTGCAGGTAGTTGCTCTCGTACCCGCGGGCGTGCCGGATGGTGACCGTGTTCCCGCCTCCGTTCATCCACCCCGCGCGCGTGACCACCCCGCTGGCCACCGCGACCACCGGCGTGCCGGTGGGCGCCACGTAGTCGATCGCGGGGTGCGACCGCCATGTGCCCAGAACCGGATGGAGCCGCCGCATGGTGAAGCCCGAGCTGATGCGCGGCTCGAACTTCAGCGGCGACCGCAGGAAGAAGCGCTTCAGCGACCGGCCCTGCTCGTCGTAGTAGCCGGCGTCCTGGCCGGGCTGCTGGAAGCGGAACGCCCGCAGCACCCTGCCGTCGTTGCGGAACTCGGCGCCGATGACGTCGCCGTAGCCGGCGAAGCGTCCGTCGCTGAGGCGCTTCTCGAACACCACCTCGAACTCGTCGCCCGGCTGGAGGTCGGAGTTGAAGTCGATTTCGCCGCCGAACACCTCCGCGATCGCGATCGCCAGCGTGATGCCCTCGCCCGCGGCGCCCACGGCCGCCGACAGGGAGGGATGCTCGCGGTCGATGGTGCCGCGGAGGGCGGCCACACCCACGTCCTTGCGGTAAGGCACCACTTCGGCGGTGAAGTCGGGTTCGACGGCGGGCGCCGCCTGACCGGGGGCGGCAGGGCTCACGCGCAGGAAGCGGTCGGCGTCGATGCGGTAGACGAACTCGCGCACGGCGCCGGCGGCGCTCACCTCGATACGGTAGGGCTGGCTGGCGCGCAGGCGTCGCAGGTCGAAGGCCGACCGTGCGGCCGAGACGATGCCGTTGACCACGGCCTCGCCCAGCTCGTGGGCGCGCAGCACGCTGGCCAGCGTGGCGTTGCGCGGCACCTGCGCCTCGATCACTTCACCGGTGCTCTGGAGGTGGATGTCGCCGCGGGCGGGGGTCGCCTCGTCGGCGGGCCGGTCGAGGCACGCCGATGAACCGAGGGTCCCGAGGCTCAGCAGCAGGATGGCGGCGCCCCGCGCGAACATGGAGAGGGATTCTACACCGGGTCGGGGCCAGTTCCAGCGGCTCTCGCCGCAAGTGCCCGCGAAGGGGGCCAGCCGGCAGAGTCGCGCCGGATCGGGCAGCGGTGGTACCTGTGGCCCGCCGCGAAACGAAGCGGGGCGGGCCCGAAGACCCGCCCCGCAGGAGGCGGACGCGCCGGCCTCGGCCGGGCGCGTCTGGAAGCCTGGATGACTAGAAGGTGTAGCGGAACCCGAGCTGCACCTGCCACACGTCGCCCAGCCCGGCCGTCGACTCGAACGTCTTGCTCATCAACTGGCCGTTGACCACCCGCATGCGGTAGGTGGGACGGCCCGTCGCGTCGATGCTCGGGTTGGTGAGCGGCTGCGCGTTCACCAGCCGCTGGCCCACGCCCCAGTCGTTGTTGAGCATGTTCAGGAAGTTCAGCACGTCGGCGCGGAACTGGAACTTGTGCTTGTGACCCATGATGGGCAGGAAGATGTCCTGCGACGCGCTCAGGTCCATGCGGTGCACCATCGGGAGGAACACGGCCGCGCGCTGGGCGTACTGGCCGCGGCGCTTCTTCAGGTACGGATCCTGGTTGATGTAGGCGTCGAAGGCCGTGGCCTGCTCGGCCGCGGTGAACGTGCGGCCGCCGCTGGTGAAGGTCTGGAAGTTCATCTCCGAGGTGTCGCGCGGGATGTAGAGCAGGTCGTTGCTCGTCCCGCCGTCACCGTTCAGGTCGCCGGAGTAGGTGTAGCTCGCGTTGCCCTGCGTGTTGCTCTGCCAGAACATCGACACCGACGTGGCGCCCCAGCTGAACCACTGCTGGGTGTAGGTGGCCGCGAGGAAGAAGCGGTGCCCGGGTGAGGAGTAGGCATAGCCCAGCCCCGGGTTGTTCGGATCGCCGGCGTGCTGGTTGTTGTTCCACGAGCCGAAGGCGATCGAGCCCGCGTCCACCGTGTTCTTCGATTCACCGTAGCTGTAGGCCGACTTCACGAAGATGCCCGCGCGGAAGTTCCGCTCGACGCTCCCCGAGAAGTTCCACGACCGGCCCACGTTCTGGTTCTTCAGCACGATGGCGTTCGAGACGTTGGAGTAGATGCGGTTGCTGGTGTAGCGCGGCCGGTTGTCGGGACCGACCAGCGACGACTGTGCGGCCGGCAGGTTGGCGTTGATGTAGTAGATGCCGTTGATGTCGCGGTTGTAGAGCAGTTCGGCGGTGCCGGTCCAGCCGAAGAACCGCTGGTCGACCGCGATGTTGGTGCGCCACAGCTGCGGGAACTTGAAGTTGGCGTCGGTGAGCGCCAGCTCGTAGCTCGTCGCCGGCTCGCCGGTGACGTTGGTCGGCTTGTAGGCGTCGGGGTTCGGGTTGAACGGGCGCGCGAGCGTGTTGTTGAGCGTCTCGAAGCCGGTGAGCACGCCGGTGTTGCCGATCTGGTTCGAGATCCAGACGTAGGCCGGCCGGCCCGTGAACAGGCCCGTGCCGCCGCGCAGCTGCGTGTTGCGGTTGTCGAAGACGTCCCAGTTGAAGCCCACCCGCGGCGACCACAGGATGTTCGCGTCGGGCAGCTTGGCCGTGTCGTACTTCACCGGGTTGCCCTTCTCGTCGCGGAACGTCAGCGCGTCGGCGTTGGCGTTGCGGTAGCCCGTCTCCCCGAAGATCGGCACGTCGAACCGCAGGCCCGCCGTCACCTTCAGGTTGTCGCGCACCCGCCACTCGTCCTGCACGTACGCGCCGGTGTAGAACACTTCGAGTGGCTGGATCGGCTTCTCCTGGCCCGGGATGTTGTTCCAGCGCACCTGGAACCGGAACACCGGCACGCCGGCCACGCCGTTGGCCGAATCGTAGAAGTCCTGCAGCGAGTTGAAGGTGTAGACGCTCTGGCTGCCGGGGAAGAACACGTTCTCGGACCGGTACTTCTCGGCCGTGTAGCCGAAGGTGAGCGTGTGCTTGGTGCCGAACCGCGAGAAGTTGTCCTGGAACTGGAAGGTGTTGTAGCGCAGCTCGTTGTTGGGCGTGAACGGCTCGAAGCCGAACGACGTGTAGACCGAGCCGCCCGACAGGATGTCGACGAACGGGAAGAAGGTGCCGAGCGAGCCGCGGCTCTCGTCCTGCTTGGTGTAGCCAACAATCATGTTGTTGGTCATGTTGGTGCCGTACACCGAGTTCCACTCGCCGACGATCGACCGGATGTTCTCCATGATCTTGTAGTTGGAGTTCTGGAAGTTCAGGCCGGTCGTGTTGGTGCGCCGCGTGCCGAACCCGAGCGACGAGGAGTTCGAGACCAGCACGTCGGTGTCCGAGTCGAGCTGGTTGTAGCGGACGCTGATCTTGTTGCTCGAGTTCAGGTTCCAGTCGCCCTTCACCAGGTAGCGCCGCGCCGGGGTCTTGCTGTCGTAGTCCTGGAACGGCCCCGTGTCGTAGCCGTAGCGGCTCTTGAGGAAGGCGCTCAGTTGCGTGAGGTCGGACTCGAGCACGCGCGTCACGTTGCCGCCGACCGGTTCACCGCCCTTGTTCGCCCTGAACGTCGTCCCGGGTGCGGTGCGCGCATCGTCTTCCATGTTGAAGAAGAAGAACGCGCGGTTGCGGATGATCGGCCCCGATGCCCAGCCGCCCGTGTTGCGGAAGCTGAAGGAGCCCGGGTTGTACGTGAGGCCCTTGGCTTTGGTGCCCACCATCGAGTCGTCGCGCCAGCGGTGGTAGAACGAGCCCGCGAAGTTGTTGGCGCCGCTGCGCGTCACCGCGTTCACGTTGGCGCCGACGAAGTTGCCCTGCCGCACGTCGTAGGGCGCGATGCTCACCTGCACCTGCTCGATGGCGTCCAGCGAGATCGGCGCCACGCCCGTGCGCTCGCCGGGCACGCCCGCCAGGCCGAACGAGTTGTTGAACGACGACCCGTCGATCGTGATGTTGTTCATCCGGTTGTCCTGGCCGGCGAACTCGTTGTTGCCGCCCGCCTGCGGCGTCAGGCGCGTGATGTCCTGGATCCGCTGGTTGATGGTCGGCAGGCTCGCCAGCGCCTCGCGGCTCACGGCCGTCGCCGCGCCCGTGCGTTCCGAGCTGAACACCGGATCGCTCTGCGCCGTCACGGTGACGGTCTCTTCGACCGCGACCGTTCCCAGCTTGACCGCCACGTCGGTGGCGACGCCGAGGTTGACCGTCAGCTCCCTGACCACGGAGTCCTGGAAGCCCGCAAGCGACGCGGTCACCGAATACGGCCCGCCGACGCGCATGCCGAGGATGCTCCAGCGGCCGTCCTCACGGCTCACCGCCTCGTAGGTCGTGCCCGACGGCTCGTGGCGCGCCACCACCGTGGCGCCCGGGATGGCGAGGCCCTGTGCGTCCTGGACGATGCCGGCCATGCTGCCGGTGGTGACGCCCTGGGCACGCGCCGGAACGCTGCCGGCGAGCAGGACCGCTCCGCAGGCGAACGCTACCAGCGCCCCGCGGAGCAGAGAGATTGATCGAACAAACATTGAGCCCTCCGGGAGAGGTCTTGCGATGTGAGGCGCCAGCGGCAACCCCATCTGAGGCAGGTGAGGCAAAAAGGCACCAGCGGAGAGCGTAAACGACGCCTTCGGGGGTGTCAACGACAGGGGCTTGGGGCTTGGGGCCTCGATCCCCACTTCGCGCAACGGTCGCTAGGGCACGGCCGCTGGACCTGCGGTCGTGCCCGTTCGTTGGCGATTGGTCGGACCAAGTGCGAGTCTGGGGATCGCGCGGCCCCAAGCCCCAAGCCCTACCCGTTCTTCCGCTCGAACTCCCGCATGAACTCCACCAGGGTGTCCACGCCGCTCTCGGGGAACGCGTTGTAGATCGACGCGCGCAGCCCGCCCACCGAGCGGTGGCCCTTCAGCCCGTCCAAGCCGGCGGCCGACGCCTCCTTCGCGAACGCCTTCTCCAAATCTTCGGTGGCCAGCCGGAACGTCACGTTCATGTTCGACCGGCAGTCCTTCGCCGCGTGCCCGCGGTAGAAGCCCGTGCGGTCGATCTCGGCGTAGAGCTTGCCGGCCTTCCGCTCGTTGACCGCCTGCATGGCCGCCAGGCCACCGTTCTTCACCAGCCACTTCAGCACGAGGCCGACCACGTAGATCGCGAAGCACGGGGGCGTGTTGTACATCGACCCGTCCTTCACGTGCGTCCTGTAGTTCATCATCGTCGGCAGGCTGTCGGGTGCGCGCGCGAGCAGGTCCTCGCGGACGATGACCAGGGTGACGCCGGCCGGGCCGAGGTTCTTCTGGGCGCCGGCGTAGATCAGGGCGTACTTCGAGACGTCGATCGGCTTGCTGAACATGTGCGACGAGGTGTCGCACACCAGTGGTGCGTCGCCGAAGGCGGGGTCGCCCTTGAACTCGACGCCCTGGATCGTCTCGTTGCCGGTCACGTGGACGTAGGCCGCGCCCGGCGTGAGCCCGGCCTCGCCCGCGGCCGGGACCCGGACGAAGTTGGCGGCCTCGTCGCTGAAGGCGATGTTGACCGCACCCACGCGCTTCGCCTCCTTGACGGCCTTCTGGCCCCACGCGCCGGTCACCACGTAGTCGGCCGTCGCGCCAGCCGTGAGCAGGTTCATCGGGACCATCGAGAACTGGGTGCTGGCGCCCCCCTGGAGGAAGAGCACCTTGTACTCGGCGGGGATGCCTGCCAGCGCCCGCATGTCGGCCTCGGCCTCGGCGAGTATCGTTTCGAAGGGCTTCGACCGGTGGCTCACCTCGAGGATCGACATGCCGACGCCCGGCAGGGCGAGCATGTCGCGCTGCACCTGCTCGAGCACGGGGAGCGGCAGCACGGCGGGGCCGGCGGAGAAGTTCAGGACGCGGTGCACGGTGGTCGGGCTGCCCATGGAATGGCTCCTGTCGTTAGGTGTTCATCGCGCGCGCGAGGTGGTAGCTCGACGCCGGCGCGCCGAGCGGGACGACCTGGATGTCGAGGATGTCGGCGTTGGCGCGCATCGCCTCCTGGAGCGACGCCTCCGCCGGAACGGCGTCCACGTTGATGCGCGCCACGGCCGCCTGCGCGCCGGTGAAGACCACGTTCTCGGTCTCCTGGACGTTCACGTTCTGCCTGCGCAGCACGTCGAAGACGCCCGCCAGCACGCCGGGCTTGTCGAGGTGGCGCACCACCAGCACGAACCGGGACGAGGTCTGCCGCGACAGGTTCACGACGTTGCGCACGCGGCCAGTCTCGACGAAGGACGTCACGATGCGCACCGTCTCGGCCGCGATCGCCTCCTGCGCCTGCTCGGTGGAGGCGCCGATGTGGTGCGTGCCGTACACGTTCGGCAGCGCGATCAGCGGGTCGGAGAATTCGCCGGCGCCGCCCGCCGGCTCCCTGGCGTACACGTCGAGCGCCACCCGCAGGCCTCGCGCCTTGACCGCCTCGGCCAGCGCGGCGTAGTCGACGACCTCCCCGCGGGCCGTGTTCACGAAGGAGGCGCCGGGCTTCATGGCGTTGAACACGCTGGCGCCCACCAGGCCCCGCGTGCGATCGCTCAGCGCCAGGTGCACGCTCAGCACGTCGCAGTTGGCCGCCACCTCCTCCGGCGACTCGTAGACGCGCACGAGCGGCTCGAGCGGGCTGCCGGATCGCGGGCGCAGGCGCACGAGCAGCGGCAGGTCGATCGGCACGCCGCGGCTGTCGGTCTCCACGCCGATCTCGCTCCACACCGCGATGTTCATGCCGAAGGCGAGGGCGCGCTTGGCCAGTTCCCGGGCGATGTTGCCGAAGCCGAGCAGCCCCAGCCTGGCGCCGTAGAGCCCCTTCGCCTTCGAGTACTCCTTCTTGTTCCACTTGCCGGCACGCAGGTCGGCGACGTTGTCGGCAAGGCGCCGGTCGAGCGCGATGATCAGCCCGAACGCGAGTTCCGCCACGGCGATCGAGTTCTTGCCCGGGCAGTTGGCCACGTAGATGCCGCGCGCCGAGGCCGCGGCCACGTTGATGTTCTCGTAGCCGGCGCCGGCCCGCACGATCAGCGAGACCCGTCCCGCGTCCATCATCGCCTCGTTCACCTTCGTGGAACGCACGACGAGGACGGCGGCCGCCGACGTCCTGATGGCCTCCAGCAGCGAATCGTCCCTGAGATCGGGCTCGTAGATCACCTCGCAGCCGGCGGCCTTCAGGCCGTCGATGCCGCTCTGCTCGAACTTGTCCGCGACGAGAATCTTCATGATGGGATGACTCCGGGCGATGACCGACGATCGGCCGCGGCCGGCGTCGGGCGGCGACGGCCGGCCGCGAACCGCGGATCCGGGCTGGACGTGCCGTGTTCCGACAGGGGCCGCCGGTCGCCAGCCGCCGGCCGGCAGCCCGAACTCGCGCGAGCGCTAGATCAGGTGCGAGAGCAGCCCGTCGCGCAGTTTCGGCTCGAACCACGTCGACTTGGGCGGCATGATGCCGCCGGCGTCGGCGATCGCCATCAGCTCGCCCACCGTCACGGGGAACATGGAGAAGGCCACCGCCGCCCGGCCCGAGTCGACCGCCCGCACGAGTTCGTCGGTGCCGCGGATGCCGCCCACGAAGTCGATCCGCGTGTCGGTGCGCGGATCCGTGATTCCCAGCACGGGAGAGAGCAGGCGATCCTGGAGGATCGACACGTCGAGCGACGCGATGGGGCCGCCGCCGGCCCCCGCCGTCAACGTGATCGTGTGCCACCGGCCGTCGAGATACATCGCGCACTCGCCCTTGGCCGTCGGTGTCGCCGGCCCGCCCTCGCGGACGGGGAACGCGGCGCCGATGGCGGCGCGCACCGCCCCGGGTGTCTGGCCACCGAGATCCCTCACCAGCCGGTTGTAGGGCAGAATCTGCGTCTGGTCGTCGGGGAAGGCCACCGCGAGGAACCACCCGTGTTCGGCCGCCGCGTCGCCGCGCCCGAAGTGGTCGTGCGCGCGTGCCGCGCTCGCCGCGCGATGGTGGCCGTCGGCGATGTAGACGCACGGCAGCGCCGCGAAGGCATCCTCGATCCGGCTGGTCGCCGCGGCATCGACGCGCCACACCGCGTGCGTCACACCGTCGGGCGCCGTCAGATCGTAGAGCGGCGCACCCGCGCAGACGCGCGCGGCCATCGCGTCCACCGTCGCGTCGTGCGCGTAGGTGAGGAAGACGGGGCCGGTCTGCGCCCTCAGGTCGACGATGTGACGGGTGCGGTCGTCTTCCTTCTCCTTCCGCGTCTTCTCGTGCTTCCGGATGATGTCGCGGTTGTATTCGTCCACCGAGAAGCACGCGGCGAGCCCCGTCTGCTCGTGTGCCCCCATGCGCAGGCGGTAGAAGTACATCGCCGGCGCCTCCTCGACGATCATCGAGGCACGGAGCCGCTGGAAGTTCGCCGCCGCGGTCTGGTAGACGATGTCGGCGTAGGCGTCGGTGTCCGGCGGGAGATCGATGTCCGCCCGCGACACGTGCAGGAAGCTCAACGGGTTGCCCGCGGCCATCGCGCGGGCCTCGGCCGTCGATACCACGTCGTAGGGCACGGCGGCGATCTGGCCGGCGAGCTCCGCGCGCGGGCGCAGGGCGCGAAACGATCGAATGGACACCATCGGGGGGATTCTATCTCCGCGCGCTGGCCCGGGGCCACAGCGGTGATCCGGGCGCCGGGGGAGTTCGCCCCGCGACGTGCGAGGGGCCGAGGAGGCGGGGCCGGACCCCGAGCCGCCATGGTCCGACCGCCCGGCGTGAGCCTCGCCTGGGAACCTCGAGCCTGGGCGCCTACGGCGTCTTCGCGCTCCGCCGGCGCCGCCGGCGCCGGCGCCGTGCCGGCGGTGATGCCGATCCCGGAACGCCGTTCTCGGAGCCTGCCTTCGAGTCGCGCGGGGCGGCCTCGTGCTCGGCGCCGATCACCGTGGGCCGGCGGCTGCCGTCAGCCGCCGGACGCTGGCGCGACGCCGGACCTGCCTCCTCGACCAATGCCCGCCAGTACGCCACCACATCGGGAGACTGTCCGTGAATCTCCATCCAGGTGAGGGCGTCGGCGAACGACGGCCGTCTGAGCACGCCGAACTGCCGTCGCATCGGCGCCGTCGTGTCGAGCAGGCGTGCCTGCAGCATCAGCACGTGCGCCAGCCGCTCGATGTCCCGGCGGGCCACCGGCAACCCACCGAGCCGCGGAAGCGTCCGTTCGGCCGGCGTCTCGTCGACCTCCTCGGCCGGGCGGCGCCGGGCGTGCTGTCGCATCAGCCGCAGGGGGACGATCAGCGAGCCCAGCAGCACCGGATTGGTCAGCGATTCCGGGATGGCCTCGAAGCGCCGGCGGTAGCGGTCCAGTTCGTCCAGCGACTCCTGCAGGTCGTGCGGCAGGGCCGCTGGCACCTCGGGGCTGATGTGACGCAGCAGTCCCGTCGCTCCGAGCGCGCGAAACGCCTCGAGCGACGATCCCGAGCGAAGGATCTTGAAGTACTCCTCCATCAGGCGCGCCGGCGCGCTCGTGGAGATCGCTTCGGCGTTGCGGCGGATGGCATCGTAAATCGGCGGATCGACGGTGAAGTCCAGGCGTGCGGCCAGCACGATCGCCCGGAGCATGCGCACCGGATCCTCGAGGAAGCGCTCGTCGGGATCGCCGATGCAGCGAATCAGGCGCCGATCGAGATCCTGCAGCCCGCCGGTGTAGTCGATGATCGAGAAGGTCCCGATGTCGTAGAACAGCGCGTTGATGGTGAAGTCGCGGCGGAAGGCGTCCTCCGCGGGCGTGCCAAACGTGTTGTCCTGATGGACCAGGCCCTGGTGCCGGCCGCCGCCGGGCGCCATCGCATCGTCGCTGAGCAGGGTGACGCCGTCGGCCACCTGCAGGGCCACGGCCGGCTCGCCCGCTGACGGCGGCCGGGGCGGCTCGACCGGAATCGGCGGTTCCGTCTCGCTGCCGGCGGGCACGTGCCGGCGGAAGGTCGCCACCTCGATCGTCTTCTGTCCGAACTTGACGTGCGCGAGGCGGAAGCGGCGGCCGATGACCCAGCAGTTGCGGAAGAGGCGCTTGACCTGGTAGGGGTGGGCGCTGGTCCCGATGTCGAAATCCTTGGGCCGGCGGCCGAGCAGGAGGTCGCGGACGCTGCCGCCGACGAGGTAGGCGATGAAGTGCGCCTCGTGCAGGCGGTAGAGCACCCGGAGGGCGTTGGGATCGATGTCGCGCCGCGACAGCGTATGCTGACTGCGCGCGACGACGAGAGGCTCGACCATCCTGGTGGGGCAGTATAGCAAACGCACGTGGGACCGTGGGAAACCAAGCCTCTATGCTGCAACAACTTAGACGAGATCTCCTGCGGGTGGGGCTGCTGGGCGCGCTCGTAATCCTGCTCTTGCCCGGCGTCTCGTGGGCCCAGGCCCGGCCCCCCGCCACCACGCCGCGCCCGCGCTCGCGGGCGGTCGCCGGCCCCGTCCGCGACGCAGAGGCGCTGGCCGAGGCGCGCCGTCTCTACAACCTCGGCCGGTACGAGGCGGCGATCGAGGTCGCGGCAACCATCGGGGAGCATTCGGCCACGCGCCAGCAGGCCCTGCTCGTGCTGGGGCGCTCGCGGCTGGAGCGGTTCCGGGAGACGTCCGCGGAAGGCGACCTGGCCCAGGGGCGGGCCGAACTGGCCGGCATCGATGCCTCCCGGCTCTCCGAGCGCGAACGGATCGAACTGGTGGTCGGGCTGGGACAGGCGTTGTTTCTCGACAACGAGTTCCGCGCCGCGGCCGAGGTCTTCACCTCGGCGCTCGACCACGCGATGGCGCTCGGGGCCCACGCCCGCGACCAGTTGATCGACTGGTGGGCCACCGCGCTCGACCGGTACGCCCAGACGCGTGCCGTCACCGACCGGCCCGCGATCTACGATCGCCTCGTGGAGTTCACCGAGCAGGAGCTGCGCCGCGACGCCGGCGCCGCGAGCGCCTCCTACTGGCAGGCCGCCGCGCTGCGCCTGCGGGGTGACGTCGAGCGCGCCTGGGACGCCGCGCTCGCCGGCTGGGTCAGGGCCCTGCTCACGCCCGATCGCGGGGCGGCGCTGCGGCTGGAACTCGACGCGCTCGTCCGCGACGGCATCGTCCCCGACCGCGCTCGCCGGTTCAGCGGCGCGGGACAGGATCCGGAGCAGATCGCCGCAGCGATGCTCGAGGAGTGGGAGCTGTTCAAGCGGAAGTGGTAGCGGCGGCGCCGGCGGCCGTCCGCCATCCCGCCGGCGGTCGGCCACCGTCGCCTTACGCCTTGGCCTCGGTCCAGTTCTCGCCGATCCCCACCTCTACAGTAAGGGGCACGTCGAGGTCGGCGGCCGCCTCCATGCGCGCCTTCACGAGCGCGGCCGTCTCTTCGGCCGCCTCGCGCCGTGCCTCGAGCACCAGCTCGTCGTGTACCGTGAGGATCAGGCGGGCGTCCCACGCGCGCCCCGGTGTCCTGGTTCGCAGTGCGGCGTGCAGGTCGATCATCGCGCGCTTGAGGATGTCGGCCGCCGTGCCCTGCAGGGGCATGTTGACGGCCACGCGCTCGGCGGCCGCGCGAATCTGGGCATTGCGGCTGGTGATCTCCGGCACGAGCCGCCGCCGGCCGTAGAGCGTGGTCACGGCGCCCGACGCCCGCGCCCGCTCGATGGTGTCGTCGATGAAGCGCCGCACGCCGGGGAACCCGGCGAAGTAGGCGTCGATGAACGCCTGCGCCGCCGCCTGCGACACGCCCATGTCCCTGGCCAGCGTGAAGGCCGTCTTCCCGTACAGGAGCGCGTAGTTGATGATCTTCGCGCGCCGCCGCAGCTCGTACCGATCCAGCCCGCTGCCGCTGCCGAACACCGCGGCGGCGGTGCGGTCGTGGATGTCCTCGCCCGAGCGGAAGGCGTCGATCAGCACGGCGTCCTTGGCCATGTGCGCGAGCACGCGCAGCTCGATCTGCGAGTAGTCGGCGGACACGAGCACGCAGCCGGGCCTGGCGACGAACGCGCGGCGGATCTCGCGGCCGAGCGGCGTGCGGATCGGGATGTTCTGCAGGTTGGGATCGCTGCTGCTCAGCCGCCCCGTCGCGGCCACGGCCTGGTTGAAGCTCGTGTGCACCCGGCAGGTGACCGGGTCCATGATGAGCGGCAGCGCGTCGATGTAGGTGCCCTTGAGCTTCGACAGCGCGCGCCACTCGAGGATCTCGCGCGGCAGGTCGTGCACGAGCGCGAGGTCCTCGAGCACCTCGACGGCGGTGGAGGCGGCGCGCGTCTTGCCCGTGCGCTTGGTGACGGGCAGCTGCAGCTTGTCGAACAGCACCTCCGCGAGCTGTTTCGGCGAGCCGATGTTGAACTCGCCGCCGGCCAGTTCGTAGATGCGGGCCGTGCGGCTGGCGAGTTCCTCGTCCACGCGCGTGCCCATGGCCCGCAGCACGGCCGGGTCCACGCGGATGCCGGCGCGCTCGAGGTCCACCAGCACGGGGAGCAGCGGCAGCTCGATGTCGCGGTAGACCCCCGACAGACGCTCGCCCTCGAGCGTCGCCGCGAGCACCGGCGCCAGTTGCCCCGCGAGATCGGCGCGCTCGGCGACGAAGTCGCGCAGCATCTCAGGGTCCAGCGCGGCGAACCCGACGCGCTTCACCCCTTTCCCGCGCACGTCCTCCTCGCGCATCGCCCGGTAGTCGACGTGCTCGAGCGCGAGGTCCTCGATGGCGTGCGAGGCGCGCGTGGCGTCGAGCACGTAGCTCTGGAGGAGCGTGTCCTCGCACGGCCCGGAGAGGGCCGCACCGTGCGCGGCCCCCGCCAGCGCCAGCGCCTTCAGATCGTGTCCGATCTTGGTCACCGACGGGTCGGCGAACAGCGGCGCCAGCCGTTGCCACGGATCGGCTCCGGCGGCCCAGCCTCCCGTCGCGGCGGCATCGGCGGCGGCGAAGAGATCGGTCGCCGGCATGCCGGGGGAGGCCGGCGCCTGGCCTGTCGCCGCGCGATCCAGGCGCACCACGCGGGCCTGCCGCGGCGCCGTCGAGAAGGCGAGGGCGACCGGCACGGCCGAGAGCGCGGAGGGCCCGTCGGCGACGAGCGCGCAGGCGACACGGCCGGCGCCCCGAAGTGACTCGACCAGCGCCGCCAGGCCGGCCTCGTCCTCCACCCAGCGATAGTCGCGTCGTACGCTGGCGGCCGTCGGCGCGAACTCGCTGACGAGCGACCGGAACGCCAGGCGGGAGAACAGCGCGTAGCAGCGCTCGCGATCGGGCCCCTGGTAGCGCAACGCGTCCAGGTCATAGGCCACCGGCACGTCGGTGTGGATGCGCACGAGATCGCGGCTCTGCCGGGCGCTGTCGGCGTGGGCGAGCAAGGCCTCGCGATACCGCTTCTGCGGGACGCCGGCTGCCGCCGCGAGCAGGGCATCCAGTGACCCGTAGGCGGCAACCAGGTCGCGGGCGCCCTTCTCGCCGATGCCCGGCACGCCCTGCACGTTGTCGACCGCGTCGCCCATCAGCGCGAGCACGTCCACGACGAGCGCCGGCGGCACGCCGAACTTCTGCGCCACGCCCTCCGCGTCGTACCACGTGCCCTCGTCACGCGGGTTGAACACCTGCACCTGTGCGTCGACCAGTTGGAAGAAGTCCTTGTCGCCCGTCACGATCGCGACGCGCAGGCCGTCGGCCGCCGCGCGCCGCGCCAGCGTGCCAATCACGTCGTCGGCCTCGTAGCGGTCGTGGGCGAGGACCGGCACGCCCAGCGCCTCGCACGCCTCGTGGACGAGCGGAACCTGCTCGACGAGATCGGCCGGCATCGGCGCGCGGTTGGCCTTGTAGTCGGGCGCGAGCTCGGATCGGAACGTGGGCGCGGCCAGGTCGAAGGCCGCTGCGATGTACGCAGGATGCTGGTCGGCGATCAGCTTCCTCAGCATCGTGACGAAGCCGTAGATCGCGTTGGTCGAGCTGCCGTCGGGTCCCGTCAGCCCGCGCAGCGCATGGTAGGCGCGGTACATCTGGTTCGTGCCATCCACGAGGAACAGGCGGGGCGGCGGGTTCATGCGCGCAACGATACACCGGGCGGCCGGCGGGCTGGAGGGGTCCGGCGGCGCCGGCCGGGCCGGGCTGTATGATGGGGCGCCATGTCGTTGCGCCGCGCACCGCTGCCGGTGTTCGCCCTGCTGCTGCTCGTGACCGTGACCGCCTCGTGCGGGCGCGGCGGGTTCGGGAAGGAGTACGAATACGACGAGGAAACCTTCCTCGAACTCGACGGTTCAGCCACGGTCGTCGTGAGTGGCTCGCTGCACGCGCTGGTCGCGCTGCACGGCCTCGCGCTGAACCCCGATCCGGGCGCGCGCTTCGACCGCGCCGCCGTCAGGACGCTCTACGAGGCGCCGGGTGTGGATGTCACCCGGGTGAGCCGGCCGTGGCGGCGCGACGGCCGCCGCTTCGTGCAGGTGCGGCTCGAACTCGACGACATCTCGAAACTCGGCCGCGTGGCGCCGCTGGCCTGGTCCACCATCGCCTACGGCACGGAGAACGGGCAGCTGGTGTACCGGCAGCACGTGGGCGAGAGCCGCGGCGCACCGGCTCCCGGCGTCAACTGGACCGGCGGGGAGACGGTCGCCTTCAGGCTCCATCTGCCGAGCCGGATCACGTTCCACAACGCGCCGACGCGCGAGGTGGAACGAGGCAACATCCTCACCTACGAGCAGGCGCTGACCGAGCGGCTCGAGGGCGTGCCGGTGGATATCGAGGTCAGGATGGACCGCCAGTCGATCTTCCGCCGGACGATGGTGGTCTTCGGCGTGTCGGTGGCCGCCGCGCTGGTGCTGCTGGTGCTGATCGTGGTCTGGGTGCGCGGAAAGGGCAGGACGGCGGGCTGAGAATCCGAACGTCCGGGGGACCAGGGCGTCGATGCCCCGGCCCCCTGCGTGTTCCGATCCTTCACAGCGCGGGCGGCTTCGGCGTGGCCTGCCGCAGCGGCCGGCGTTCCAGGCGCTGCCTGGTGCGATCGGCGCGTTGCGCCCGGCGCTGCTCGGCCTGCGCCTGCAGTTCCTTCGCTCGCGTGCGCTGCTCGGGCGTGAGCACCTGCCACACTTCGGCCCGCACGCGCGCCCTCTGGACGGCCGCGTCCTCCTGCAGGTCGCTGAGGGCCTTGTAGGCGGTGCGGATGGCGCCCTCGTTCAGGGCCTCGGCCGTCATCGCCGCGTCGAGCGCCTTGCGCGCGGCGACCAGCTTCTCGCGCGCGGCCTGCTGCTCGGCGCGGTGGGAGTCGAGGATCGTGCGCACCTGATCGCGCTGCGCCTCGGTCAGCCCGAGTTGGCCGAGCCGGAGTCCGAAGGCCGTTGCGCCGCCGCGTCGCGCCGCGTAGGCGCCGGGGCCCATGCCGGCACGGCCCATGCCCCCGGGGCCCATCGGCCCGCGGAACTGGGCCGCGACGCGTGTGGCCCCAAGCGAGCCGACCAGCAGCAGACCGACCGCCGCGGCCGTGGTGATCCGCGTCATCGTGTGTCTCGACATGTGTGCCTCCTCGGCGCGGCGGAAGCCGCCGTTCGTGGTTGTGCCCGCCATGCGGGCGAATCGGTGACGGTCATCGGGAGCGCTGGCCGGCGCTCCCGCCGGCCGTCCTGCTCACACTCGGGTTGGACCGCGAGCCGTCGGTCCGGGTTGAATGGTGCGCCCGTCGCGGCGCGGGACGCGTCCGGCTCAGCCGCCGGCGATGGCCGCCGTACCGGTGCGACTCTGCTATCGTGTGCGGGCTTGGCGCGGCCGCGCGCGGCGCGCGCCACGGGAGCGGAACCATGGCCAGGCAGGCATTCGGGGCCAAGCCGAGCGTGCTGCGGTGTTCGCGCTGCGGCAGGTTCGTCGACTGGGAGCAGGCGCGTCTCCAGATCGTGTGCGGCTGCCGCGGCACCCTCGCGCTGCCGCCGGTGCTGGTGCGGGAGGCCGAACCGCGCGATCGCGATCGCATCGTCGAACTGCTGATGGCCGACTTCGGCCACCTCACCATCGTCGCCTTCGGCGAGGAGATGCACGCCGACCGCGAACAGTTCCTGGTGGCCGAGATGCGCGAGGACATCGCCGGCGCGCTCGCCTGGCGCGAATTCGACGCGGCGCTGCACATCGTGGCGCTCGCCGCCGATCCGATGTGGCAGCGATCCGGCGTCGGCGGCTACCTGGTGGCCGAGGCCGAACTGCTTGCCCGCGCCCGCGGCCTGCCACGCCTCATCACCGCGACGAGCAACGACAACATCCCGTCTCTCTACTTCTACCAGCGCCACGGGTTCCGCCTGACGCAGGTGGCGCGCGACGGGTTCGCGCGCCACTCGAAGACGCCCGGTGCCCCGGGATTCGCGGGCCTGCCCGTGCTCGACGAAGTCCGGCTCGAGAAGCTGCTGTAGTCGCGACGGGCGACCGTCGCTGCCGCGTGCCGGACTCTCAACGGATGCCCTCCAGGGCGACGGCCATCTCGGCGTCGGTCTTCAGATCGTTGGTGACCGAGAAGGCGCCGAGCGAGGTGGCCAGCGACCGCGCCAGCACTCGCTCCACCTCGCTGTTCACCACGCCGGTGAGCGTGACGTGACCGCGTTCGACCACGATGTGGATCGGCGGATTGGCCATCGACGCGTAGTGCCAGAAGGAAGGGTTGCCGTAGATGGCCCGAGCGATGCGGAAGCGCAACTCGTTGTCGTAGGCCGACACCGGCAGCACCGCGATCTCGTTCTTCACCGCCGACACGCCGTCCACGCGCAGGACGCGGCGCTCGAGATCGTCACGCTTGTAGGGCATCGTCACGCGGCCTCGCAGCGTGACCTCGCCGTTCTCGACGCTCGCGCGCACGTCGTCGAACACCGTGAAGCTCGCGTAGGTCCGGACCTGGCGCGCCACGTCCTTGAACACCTGCAGGTCTTCGCGGGGCACCTCGGCGATGGCCGTGGCACCCGAGCAGGCGAGGACCAGCGTCGCAATCATCAGCGAACGGGTCATGGGATCCTCGGGCGTGTTCCCGGTACGAGATGCCGCCGGGCCGCCCGCCTCCGGAGAGTCTGGCTACGGTACCGATCAAGGAGAATGCCAACGCCGCGAGGTCGGCGTGGCGGGCTCTGGCGCGATCGGACCGCGTCCGGAAGGGGACAGGATGTCCTGCGGTGGCGCCAGCCGGCCTCCGGTTTCGACGTGCGTGCCGGCGGGTTCGGGCGCTGTTCAGGGGGCCTTGATGGCCTCGAGAAACGCCAGGCCTTCGCGCAGCGCCAGTTGGCGGCTGGCCTTGAACCCCGCCTCGCCGAGGCGGGCGACGATGTCGGCTGGATCGGGAGGGCCGGCAGCGGCCGCGATGACCAGGCAGCGCCCGCCGGCACGCAATACGCGTCGCGCGTCGGCGAGCACGGCCGTTGTCGGCGCCACGCTGCTGCGCGAGGCCAGCACCACCACCAGGTCGAAGCTGTCGGGGTCCAGGGGCAGGGCGTCGGCCGGGGCCTCGGCGAGTTCCACCAGGACGCCGGCCCGATCGGCGGCCCGTTGTGCCCTCGCGAGCGTGCGGGCGTCGGCGTCCACGCCGCAGGCGCGGCCGGTGTAGCCCACCTTCGAGGCGATGGCGACCAGGAGGCTGGCGTCGCCCAGGCCGGCCTGGGCGACTCGCTCACCGAGGCGGACACCGGTCATCGAGAGGGCGAGTTCCGACGATGGACCCTGCCCCGACAGCCGGCGGAGCAGCAGGTTCTGCGCGAACAGGTCCTTGAGTCCCATGCGGTCCGACCGTCGATTATAGTGGCCCGCTTCGCTCCCGCGCTCCATCCGATCCGCTGGCCGGTCCTCGCGCGCGGATCGCCTCCCGCGGGGATCCGGCTTCGGCCGGGTGGCGCTGGCCGCGGCCTCGTCAGACCTCGATGGCCAGCAGCAGCGAATTGTCCTGCAACGTGCGGCCGCCGAGCATCGCTTCGCGCAGCCGTTCCACGGCGACCTCCAGTTGGAGTCCCCGCTGCCGGTCGCCGGCCTGGCGCAGGCTGGCGAGGGCCGTCTCCCGATGGGGCTCCGCCTGGACCAGGCCGTTCGAGTACAGGAACACACGGTCGCCCCGCGTTACGCGGAACTCGCGATAGTGGAAGGCGGCGCCGTCGAACACGCCGACCGCGTCGCCGTCGCCTTCGAGCAGCGCGGCCGATTCACCGGCGCGGACCAGCAGCGGCGGCGGATGTCCCGCGAGCACGATGCCGACACGACGCTGGCGGCGGTTCAGCCGGAGGTAGCCCAGCGTGAAGGAATGCCCCGCGGGCAGGATGCGCGCGAGCACCCGGTTCATCGCGCGGACGACGTCGAGCGGCGGCGTCGCGGCCGTCGCGTACTCCGCGATCAGCATCCTGATCGACGAGTTCCACAGCGACGAGCCGATGTCGTGTCCGCTGACGCCGGCCACCAGGTAGTCGACCACCCCGTCGCCGACGTTGATGACGTCGTAGATGTCGCCCCCCTCGCGGATCTGATCCAGGCGCACAGCGAAGTTCGCCTCCGGCAGCGACGCGGGCTGCGGCATCAGCCCGCCCGGCGCGGCACCGAGGCTCCGGATGCGTTCGGTCTGCAGATCGGCCAGCAGGTCGAAGGCGCGCTTCAGGCGCAGGTGCGTCGTCACGCGTGCGAGCAGCTCGGCGTGAACGATCGGCTTGGTCACGTAATCGACGCCGCCGGCCTCGAATCCCCTGAGCTTGCTCGCGGTGTCCTCGTGTCCGGAGATGAAGATGACGGGGGTGGCCGCCAGCCGGGTCTGGCGCTGCACGTGCCGGCACACCTCGAAGCCGTCGCCGTCGGGCAGGCCGACGTCGAGCAGTACGAGATCGGGCGGGTGCCGGTCGATGGCCTCGATGGCGGCCCGGACACCGGAGGTGTGGCTGGTCTCGAAGCCCGCCTGCATCAGGGCCTTGAGGATGATCTGGCTGCTCACCGCATCGTCCTCGACGACGAGGATGCGGACGGTCTTCTGTTGCGGCTGCGTCATGGCGTCGTGTCCGGCACGGGGCGGCAGGTGGCCTGCTTCCTGCTAATCGGCACACCCGTGCGAAAGCCGCAGTCAGCGGGGGCTCTGGAAGCCCGCTGGAACCGGGGGAATCGGGGGGCGCCGGGAGCGCGATGATATAGTGTCGCGCCGTGAAACCTCCCGCTGTCATCAGTCCGCCACGCGGCAAGGTCGGCGTCATGCTCGCCGGGCTCGGCGCCGTCAGCACCACGTTCATCGCCGGCGTGCTGGCCGTGCGTCGAGGCCTGGCGCAACCGTTCGGATCGCTCACGCAGATGGGCACGATCCGTCTCGGGAAGCGCACGGAGAACCGGTCGCCGCTCGTCAGGGACTTCATCCCGCTCGCCGATCTCGACGATCTCGTCTTCGGCGGCTGGGATCTCTTCGAGGACGACTGCTACGAGTCGGCCGTGCACGCCGGCGTGCTCGAACGGTCGCTGCTGGATCCGATCCGGGAGGAGTTGGCGGCGATCCGGCCCTGGAAGGCCGTCTTCGACCGTCAGTACGTGAAGCGGCTCGATGGTCCGAACGTGAAGAAGGGCGCCACGAAGAAGGATCTCGCCGAGCAGCTGCGCGAGGACATCCGACGGTTCAAGGCCGACCACGGCCTCGATCGGCTGGTGATGATCTGGTGCGGTTCCACGGAGGTGTTCCTCACCGAGTCGCCGGCCCACGCCACGATCGAGAGCTTCGAACGGGGCCTCGAGACCAACGATCCGTCGATCCCCTCGTCGATGATCTATGCCTACGCGGCGCTGATGGAGGGCGTGCCGTACGCCAACGGGGCGCCGAACCTCTCGGCCGACGTCCCCGCGCTCGTCGCGCTCGCCCAGCAGAACCGGGTGCCGGTGGGCGGCAAGGACTTCAAGACCGGGCAGACGCTGCTCAAGACGGTGATCGCGCCCGGGCTCAAGGCCCGGCTGCTCGGGGTGAAGGGGTGGTATTCCACCAACATCCTGGGCAACCGCGACGGCGAGGTGCTCGACGACCCCGAGTCGTTCAAGACGAAGGAGGAGAGCAAGAAGTCGGTGCTCGACTACATCCTCCAGCCCGACCTCTACCCGTCGCTCTACCAGGATCTGTGTCACGTGGTGCGGATCAATTACTATCCGCCGCGCGGTGACAACAAGGAAGGCTGGGACAACATCGACCTGTTCGGGTGGCTCGGCTATCCGATGCAGCTGAAGGTCAACTTCCTGTGCCGCGACAGCATCCTGGCGGCGCCGATCGTCCTCGACCTGGCGCTGCTGCTCGACCTGGCGGCGCGGGCGGGGATGAGCGGCATCCAGGAATGGCTGTCGTTCTTCTTCAAGAGCCCGATGCACGCGCCCGGGCTCTATCCCGAGCACGATCTCTTCATCCAGTCGATGAAGCTCAAGAACACGCTGCGTTACCTGCGCGGCGAGGACCTGATCACGCACCTCGGTCTGGAGTACTACGACTGAGAAAATGGGTCGGGTGTATTTTTCGACCTCGAGCGCCCCGAAAAATACACCCGACCCATTTTCTCGAGACCCGACCCTGTGTCCTGAGCCACCGGAGCCGACGCGATGACGTCCAGCAAGATGCAGCCCGCGCTGCTCGGCGGCCTCTTCATCGGCGTGTTCTCGGCGCTGCCCGTGGTGAATCTGGGCAACTGCTGCTGCTGTCTCTGGGTCGTCGCTGGTGGGGCTCTCGCCGCCTGGTTCCTGCAACAGAACGCGCCGGGGCCGGTGACGGCCAGCGAGGCAGCCGTCGCCGGGTTGCTGGCCGGCCTGCTGGGCGCCGTCGTGAGCACGGCGATCTCGATCCCGCTGAACCTGATCACCGGCCCGCTGGTCCAGGGGTGGATCGAGCAGCTCGTCCGCAACGTCCAGGATCTGCCTCCGGAGTTCCGCGACGCCTTCGAGCAGGCGCGGCAGGAGGGCCAGTCGGGCTCGGCCGGCATCGCGGTGGCCATGGGCGTCGTCTGGCTGCTGATCAGCCTCGTCGTCTATGCGGCGTTTGCGGCGGCCGGGGGCGCGCTTGGCGCGGTGCTCTTCGGGAAGACACCGCCGCGGCCGGTGGCGCCGCCTCCCCCGCTGGCGCCGCCCTCGTCCTCGTTCTGACATCGTCGGGGCGTGCCGAATGGGCGGCACGACGTTCTGCGACCACCGAAAGGCTCGCGATGGCCGATCACGATACCGCTGCTGAGATTGCCGCCCTGCTGAGCGAGAACCGGACCTTTCCGCCGCCACCCGACTTCGCGGCACAGGCCGTGGCGGCCGATCCCGGAATCTACGCGCGCGCGGCGGCCGATCCCAACGGGTTCTGGGCGGACTTCGCGCGCGAACTCGAGTGGATGCGCCCGTGGTCCTCCGTGCTGGAGTGGAACCCGCCAGATGCGAAATGGTTCGGCGGCGGCATCCTCAACGCGTCGGTGAACTGCCTCGACCGCCACGTGCGGACCGCGCGCCGCAACAAGGCCGCGCTGGTCTGGGAGGGCGAGCCCGGCGATCGTCGCACCCTCACCTATTTCGACCTCTACCGCGACGTCTGCCAGTTCGCCAACGTCATGCGCGGGCTCGGCGTGGGCAAGGGCGATCGCGTGGCCATCTACATGCCGCTGGTCCCCGAGGCGATCGTGGCGATGCTGGCCTGCGCGCGCATCGGCGCGGTGCACAGCGTGGTGTTCGGTGGCTTCAGCAGCCAGTCGCTGCGCGATCGCATCAACGATTCGAAGTGCGAACTGCTCGTCACCGCCGATGGCGGCTACCGGCGCGGCCAGATCCTTCCCCTCAAGCAGATGGCCGACGAGGCGCTGAAGGACACCCCCTCCATCCGCAACGTCGTGGTCGTCAAACGCGATCCGGGCGCGAGCTTCCCGGTCCACATCCAGGAGGGCCGGGATCACTGGTACCACCGGCTCATGCAGGACGCGTCGCCGGCCTGCGAGCCCGAGCCGATGGACGCCGAGGACATGCTCTACGTCCTCTACACGTCGGGGACCACCGGCAAGCCCAAGGGCATCGTGCACACCACCGCGGGCTACCTGGTCGGCGTCTACGCCACGACCAAGCTGGTCTTCGACGTGAAGGAGGCCGACGTCTACTGGTGCACGGCCGACATCGGCTGGGTGACCGGCCACAGCTACGTCGTCTACGGTCCGCTGGCCACCGGCGCCACCGTGTTCATCTACGAGGGCGCGCCCGACTGGCCCGAGAAGGACCGCTTCTGGCAGCTCATCGAGCGCCACGGCGTCACCATCTTCTACACCGCGCCCACCGCCATCCGCGCCTTCATGCGCTGGGGCACCGAATGGCCCGCCCGCCGCGATCTCCGATCGTTGCGCCTGCTCGGCTCGGTGGGCGAGCCCATCAACCCCGAGGCCTGGATCTGGTACCACACCCACATCGGCCGTGAACGCTGTCCGATCGTCGATACCTGGTGGCAGACCGAGACCGGCCAGATTCTCATCTCGCCGCTGCCCGGCCTGGTCACCACGAAGCCGGGATCGGCCACGCTGCCGTTTCCAGGCATCTTCCCGGCCGTCCGGCAGCAGAACGGGGCGCCGGTGAGCGTCGGCGGCGGGCTGCTCGTGATGGAGCGCCCTTGGCCGGCCATGCTGCGCGGCATCTATGGCGATCGCCAGCGCTTCATCGCGCAGTACTTCAGCCGGTTCGACGACGGGGTCTACTTCACCGGCGACGGCGCCCGTCGCGACGAAGACGGGTTCTTCTGGCTGCTCGGACGAGTCGATGACGTGCTCAACGTGGCAGGCCACCGCATCGGCACCATGGAGGTGGAGAGCGCCCTCGTCGACCACCCCCTGGTCGCCGAGGCGGCCGTCGTCGGACGCCATCACGAGATCAAGGGACAGGCGATCGTCGCCTTCGTCACGCTGAAGGAGGGCCAGGTGGCCTCGCACGAGTTCGCCGACGAGCTCAAGGAGCACGTCGTGCAGAAGATCGGCGCGATCGCGCGTCCCGAGGAGATTCTCTTCTCGGCCGATCTGCCCAAGACCCGCTCGGGCAAGATCATGCGGCGGCTGCTGCGCGACATCGCCGAGGGCAAGGCGCTCGGGGACACGACCACGCTCGCCGACCCGGCAGTGGTGGCGCGGCTGAAGGAGAAGTACGAGAGCGAGGCCAGGGGATAACCGATGCGGGCCGGCAGGCAGGCGGCGGTGGGGGTGCTGGCGACGATCGCGGTGGCCGTCGGGGCATGCGGCGGAACGCCGGCGGCCGGGCGTGCCGCCATCCCGGTCACGGGCGCCGCGGCGCCTGAGACGCCGCAGGCCTCGTCCTCCGGGACCGCCATCACACTGGCGGTGGCCGGTGCGCGCAGGCCCAGCCGTGATGTCGTCCAAGTGGACGTGATCGCGCGCAACGCCGCGGCCGTTCCGGTCGACCTGGCGGCGGTCTTCTCCCGGGACGGCGGCCTCGCGGCGGCGTTCCTGCTGGCAGGCGATGGCCGGGCCCGCCTGTTCGTCCTCTCCGGAGCCGACGGCGTGCCGCAGTGTTCGGCGCCGTCCGGCGAGCTGGCGCCCGGGGCGCAGCAATCGCTGTTCGTGCGGTTTCCGGCGCTGTCGGCCTCGCCGCACACGGTCACCCTGGTCGTACCGGGAGTCGGCGCGGTGTCCGGCGTGCAAGTGCCCGCTGCGGAGGCCGACTGAGGCTGCGGTGAGTCGCTTGCCCGCTGCCGCCACACTGGCGGGAACCGGCTTCGCCGACTCAACGTCCTCTCTCTGGCATCGCCCGGGCGGCCGGGCCCGTCGTCAACCCCTGTCGGTGAGCACTCATGACTGCCCTGATTGAGACCCGGGACCTCTGGAAGACCTATGTCATGGGCGCCGAGGAGATTCACGCGCTCCGCGGCGTTTCCATCCTCATCAGCCGCGGCGAATACGTCGCCATCATGGGGCCGTCGGGTTCGGGCAAGTCGACGCTGATGAACCTGATCGGGTGCCTCGACACGCCCAGCAAGGGCTCCTATGTGCTCAATGGCAGGGAGGTGAGCACGATGGACGACGACGAACTGGCGCGGGTCAGGAACGAGGAGATCGGGTTCGTCTTCCAGACGTTCAACCTGCTGCCACGCGCCAGCGCCCTGCACAACGTAGAACTGCCGCTGGTCTACGCCGGCGTCGCCGCCAGGGACCGGCAGCAGCGCGCGCGCGAGGCGCTGGAGAAGGTCGATCTCACCGCGCGCATGAACCACAAGCCCAACGAGCTGTCCGGCGGCCAGCGCCAGCGCGTGGCCATCGCCCGGGCCCTGGTCAACAACCCCTCGATCCTGCTCGCCGACGAGCCCACCGGCAACCTCGACTCGAAGACCGGCGTCGAGATCATGAGCCTGTTCGCGCGCCTGCACGAGGCAGGCAACACGATCATCGTGGTGACGCACGAGGCCGACATCGCGGCCTTCGCGCATCGCGTCATCCACATCCGCGACGGCCAGGTGGAAGACGACATCCGCAACGTCGCGTGAGGACGTCGCGTCGCAGCCTCGAAGGCGGTCGCACGGAGCATTCGCCAGGAGAGACCATGCACACCGATCCGCGACGCGCCGGAGTGGCGCGCGTCGCCACCCTGATGCTGGGCGCGGGCCTGGCCCTCGCCACGCCGGCGTTCGCGCAGGCCCCGCCGCTGATCGACCGCGAGGTGTTCTTCGGCGACCCGGAGATCTCCGGCGCGCAGATCTCGCCCGACGGGCAGTTCATCGCGTTCATCAAGCCGCTCGACGGCACGCAGAACATCTGGGTGAAGAAGGCCGACGCGCCCTTCGATGAGGCGAGGCCGATCACCGCCGACACGAACCGGCCCATCCGCATGTATTTCTGGAGCCGCGACGCCAGGTACGTGCTCTACGCGCAGGACCAGGGCGGCGACGAGAACTTCAATGTCTACGCGGTGGACCCCGCCGCCGCGCCGGCGCCTGGCCGCAAGGTGCCGGCGGCCCGCAACCTCACCGAGGCCCGCGGCGTGCGCGCCGCCCTGTACCAGGTCTCGAAGCAGGATCCGGATACGCTCTTCGTGGGCCTCAACGACCGGGACGCGGCGTGGCACGACGTCTACAAGGTGCGGATCTCGACCGGTGAGCGAACGCTGCTGCGGAGGAACACCGAGAGAATCTCCGGCTGGGTGTTCGACCTGAAGGACCAGCTGCGCCTCGCCGTGCGCACCACCGACAAGGGCGACACCGAGGTGCTGCGCGTCGATGACGCGGGCTTCACGAAGATCTACGAGTGCACCGTGTTCGAATCGTGCGGCCCGATCCGGTTCCACAAGGACGGCCGGCGCGTCTACATGGAGACCAACAGGGGCGAGCCGGACCTCACGCGCCTGGTGCTGTTCGACGTCGCCACCGGCAGGGAAGAACTGGTGGAGTCCGATCCGCAGAACCGCGTCGACTTCGGCAGCGCCGTGTTCTCCGACGTGACCGACGACCTCGTGGCCACAGCGTACCTGGACGACCGCACCCGTTACTACTTTCGCGACAAGGCGCTCGAGGCCGACTACAGGTTTCTCCAGGGCAGGGTGCCGGGCGCCGAGATCGGCTTCGTGAGGGCGACGCGCGACGAGCGGAAGTGGATCATCAACGCTGCCAGCGACGTGGAGCCAGGCACCACGTATCTGTTCGACCGCGACAGGAAGACCCTCACGCTGCAATACCGCATCCGCGAGCGGCTGCCGCGCGAGCACCTCGCGCCGATGACGTCGATTCGATACAAGTCGAGCGACGGCCTCGAGATTCCCGCCTACCTGACGCTGCCCCGGGGCGTTCCCCCCAGGAGCCTGCCCATGGTGCTCGTGCCGCACGGCGGCCCGTGGGCGCGCGACGAGTGGGGCTACGACGCGATGGCGCAGTTCCTGGCCAACCGCGGCTACGCCGTCCTGCAACCCAACTTCCGCGGTTCGACCGGCTACGGCAAGAAGTTCCTCAACGCCGGCAACCTCCAGTGGGGCGACCTGATGCAGGACGACCTCACGTGGGGCGTGAAGCACCTGACCGCGGAGGGCACCGTCGATCCCGGGCGCGTCGCGATCATGGGCGGATCCTACGGCGGCTACGCGACGCTCGCGGGCGTCGCCTTCACCCCGGACCTCTACGCGGCCGCGGTGGCGATCGTCGCGCCGTCGAACCTGATCACGCTGCTCGAGACCATCCCGCCCTACTGGGAAGCGGGCCGCGTCGTGTTCCACAGGCGCATGGGCGACCCGAACACCCCCGAGGGCAAGGCGCAACTCGTGCGGCAGTCGCCGCTCACCTCCGCGGCGAAGATCAGGACGCCGCTGCTCGTGGTGCAGGGCGCCAACGACCCGCGCGTGAAGCGCGCCGAGTCGGACCAGATCGTGATCGCACTGCGCGATCGCGGCTTCCCCGTCGAATACCTCGTCGCGCCGGACGAGGGGCACGGCTTCGCGCGACCCGTCAACACAATGGCGATGTTCGCCGCCGCCGAGGCCTTCCTCGCCAAGCACTTGAACGGCCGGTTCCAGGCGTCGATGACCCCCGAAGTGGCGAAACGGCTCCAGGAGATCACCGTCGACCCGAAGACGGTGACACTGCAGAAGAAGGTGGACCTCACCAGCGTCGGCGTTCCCAAGGTCGCCGTTCCGCTAGCGCCCGCCTCGGCCAACTACGGCGTCACGCTCGCCGTCGGCGGCCAGCAGATGCAGTTGGCGACCTCGACCGAGATCACGCGGGATGGCGCGGACGTCGTGATCGTGGACAAGGCGAAGACGCCCATGGGCGAGACCACCGACACCGTCGTGCTCGACGGCGCCACGCTGACGCTCAAGAAGCGCACCGTCGCCCAGGGCCCGATGACCATCGCCTTCGAGGTGAAGGACGGCAAGGCGAGTGGCGAGATGAAGGTGGGCGAGCAGCCGCGACCGATCGCCGCGGAGCTGGGCGGCGCCCTGTTCGCCGACGGCGCTGGCGCCTATCACGTGGTCGCCGCGCTGCCCCTGGCCGACGGGTACACCACGGCCTACCGCAACCTCGACCTGCAGACCCAGAAGGTGAAGGTCGTCCAGTTGTCAGTGACTGGCAGCGAGAAGGTCACCGTCCCGGCCGGCGAGTTCGACGCCTGGAAGGTGGACCTGTCGGGCGACGACGGCCAGAAGACCACCCTCTGGGTGGCGAAGGACAGCCGGCAGGTGGTGAAGATCTCCTCGATCGTGCCGCGGATGAACGGCGCGGTGATGACCTCGGAGCTGCAGAAGTAACCGGCCGGCAACCGCGTGAGGGGGCCAGGCGGAGCCGGGCTCCCTCGCACGCCTCCGAGTAGGATCGGAGACCGCACGCGCCGGGGACTCGCGATGCTTCGCGGGTCCGGCGCGGCGAGCGACCCGCGCATGCCCGCCGATCCTCCTGCCCCCACGACCGAACGCGTGGCCCTCGTCGTGGCCACCCTCTCCTCGTTTCTCACGCCGTTCATGGGCGCCTCGGCCAACGTGGCGCTCCCCTCGATGGCGCGTGACCTGGTCACCTGGAACCGTGATTCCTCACACAATTCCCGGGCGGGGCATCCCGGCTAGCGGCGTTGCTCCTCCCTCGAATATACCCAATAGTGGGCTATTTACTTGACTCAAGTGGCCCCAACATATAGTGTTCGGCCCCGTGGAGGATTTCCCGCGGAATCTGGCCGAATTCGAGCGGCGGTTTGCGAGCGAGGACGCCTGTCGGCTCTACCTC
>WBZO01000700.1_pt1 | contig 64208 bp, 48 predicted proteins | sample 5204261 | NCBI WGS metagenome assembly WBZO01 (sample SAMN12412400, study PRJNA552823) | activated sludge metagenome | isolation source: activated sludge from anammox sidestream of wastewater treatment plant... | place: USA: North Carolina | collected 2017-09
CATTCGTGGTCGGTCAGGTCACTTGTGTATGTTTTGGTTCGCGACGACAATAGCATCTCCTACTTGGTTGGAATAGGTGCGTGTGGCAACCCCTATTCTACCAAGTAGGAATATTCAAATGCGCTCTTAGGCGCACGCGGCGAAAATTTGTCAGGTCTTGGGCGATGTTTATTCAGGTTGTCTATTGGTTGAAATTCGCGGCTATTCCAATATAATAAAATCTCTGCTCACAAATTGAGTGGCAGTGTAGCCAAACCCTTCTCGTCAAATGATGATAAGCAGCACAACGGACGTCTGAAATTAACATTACATTTTCACCGAGGTGCTCATGGATTTCTCTACTTGTCAAGATATGCGGTTTCAAATCTTTGGCTGCTTTCTATCCATTCTTCCGAACTCGATCCGCACAGCCCTTGGGATAACAGCATCCGTTGGCTTGCTGCTCGCGCTCACAGGGATAGCAAGCGCCCAGCAATCCGATGGTGGTGCCGCGCGTACAGCCCCCCCCAGATTTTTCGACATCTTTCACAGCGCGACGGTTTATCCCATCACACTGTCCGCAGCATCATCCAAGATACACCCGGCTGGCTCTGGTTTGCCACCCTTGACGGACTGGACCGCTACGATGGCTATGAGTTCCGTTCGTTCCGCTACGACCCCAACGACCCCGCGAGTCTTTGCGACAATCAAATCAATGCCCTCGTACAGTCAAGCGATGGAACGCTTTGGGTCGGCACTCAGGTTGGCTTGTGCGTATTTGACCCGGATACAGAAAAATTCACGCGCGTCACTCTGCCTAATCCAGCTCCCGCGGCAGGACAAGTCATTGTAAGGAACTTGATGCAGGACCGGAATGATGTGATGTGGATTGCTACCGATTCCGGGCTGTTTCGCAGAGACCCCGGAACCGGCGCAGTGACCGCGTATCAACACGACGCCAACAATCCCTCTTCCCTGGCATTTGACGACTTGTACGGCCTCGCGCAGGACGCGGCAGGTCGAATTTGGATTGCCACCTATGGCGGTGGGTTGGATGCGCTCGACCCTCGCACAGAACAATTTACCCATTATCGCAAAGACGCCAAAGACCCGGCGAGTCTCAACAACAATGGCGCGCTCGCCGTATTTGCGGATTCCGCCAATCAAATCTGGGTGGGTACGTGGGGTGGCGGCTTGAGCCATCTCGATCCACAAACCGGAAAAATCACACCCTATCTGAATGACCCAAACGACCCGACGAGCTTGAGCAGCAATTTTGTGGAAGCGATTGTCGCGGACCGCGCCGGCGCGATGTGGATTGCAACCTTTGGCGGTGGCTTGAATCGCTTTGACCCACAAACCGGCACGTTCACGCGCTACCGAAACGACCCCGCCGAGCCGGACAGCATCAGCCACAACAACTTGCTTACGCTCTTTCTGGACAATTCCGATTTGCTGTGGATCGGCACCGAGGGAGGTGGGATTAATGTCCTTGATCTGTCTCCCCAACCTTTCAACCTGTATCGGCACAGCGCATCGGACGCAAATTCATTGACATCCGGCGCGGTGATTGCGCTGACCAAAGACCAAGATGGTTCGTTGTGGGTCGGGACAAGCAGCGGCGGTTTGGACCAGCTCGACCGCCAAACCTCAACGTTTACACACTACCGTCACGATCCAAAGGTCGCTTCCAGCTTGATCTCGAACTATGTCATCGAGCTCTTTTTGGACAATCAGGATACGCTATGGATTGGGACGGGGAATGGACTAGACCATTTTGACCGCGCGACCCAAACCTTTAGACACTATCAACACGATGCCGACAATCCGAATAGTTTGAGTGAAAACAACATCTATTGTATTGAGCAAGCCGCCGACGGCGCGCTTTGGATTGGAACATACAATGGCTTGAATCGGTTTGATCCACAGACCGGCAGGTTCACCCACTTTTTTCACGACCCGAATAAAGTCAACTCGCTAACCAGCAACCTCATTACAGCGCTGCGGCTCGGTCAAGGGGACACCTTATGGGTCGGGACGAACAAAGGTTTGAATCGTCTGGACCGCGCAACGGGGAACATCGAACGGTTTCAGCACGATCCCGCCAACCCGCACAGTCTGAGTGGTGACAATATCAGCGCCCTGTTGACCGACCCGCGCGGATCGCTGTGGATTGCAACACGCGGCTATGGTTTGAACAAACTTGACCCCAAAACAGGCGAGGTCAAGCGATACGGCGAAAGGGAGGGACTGGCGAGTAGCCGCATCGTGGGCTTGATGCTAGACCCGCAAGCGAATGATGGGGCGGGAGATTTGTGGCTTGGTACCGGGCGGGGACTTTCGCGCCTGAATCTGCGCGACGAGACCATTCGAAACTATGACTCGGGAGATGGCTTGCCAGAGACCGGTTTCGTCTACAACAGTTACTTTCAAGCTCCTGACGGCGAGATGTTTGCGGGTGGCACAGAAGGTTTTGTGAGCTTTTATCCCTCTGCGGTTCACGATCGCGTCGAGTCGTCGCCGGTCGTTCTCACAAAGTTCCTCGTCAACAATCAACCGGCGAGGGTTGACGCAAGGGGACCGCTTACAAAATCACTCGACGATGCCATGTCCGTAACCTTGCCGCCTGGCACACAATCCTTTGCCATCGGATTCGCCGTCTTGGACTTGCGCGAACCGAACAACACCCGCTATCGTTATCGGCTGGATGGCTTTGACCGCGACTGGATTGCGACAGACAGCACGCAGCGGTTGGCTACCTATACCAGTCTTGATCCCGGAACGTACACCTTTCGTGTTAAGGGCGCAAATGGTGATGGCGTGTGGGGCGAGCAGGAACGCTCACTTGCCATCACGATTGAGCCGATGTGGTGGCAGACCTGGTGGGCGCGCGGCTTGGCGCTTGTCGCCGTCATCAGCTTGCTTGTCGGCGCCTACGAGGGACGCGTCCGATGGTTGAAACGCCGCCAGCGCGACTTGGAACTTCAAGTCGCCGAACGCACAAATGAACTGACGAACCTGCTTGCCGTTTCACAGTCGCTCACGCGAACCCATGAGCTTGCGCCGCTGCTTGCGGAAATCCTTGACGCGCTCGCCCAAGTAATCCCGTACTCGGGCGCGTGCGTGCTGATTCGAGAGGGTGAGGATTTGGTTGTGGGCGCTCTACGCGCAGACTTGCCCACAACGCCGCAAGGGGTTCGCTTTCCGCTGAATGTGATTCGACCGCTTGACAAAGCAATCCAGACAGGGGAGCCATTTGTGCTGCGCGATCTGCAAACCGACAAGCTGCTCGCGGACACGCTTGGCGAGCTTCTCTCAAGCCCGGCGGTAACACGCGCTTGGTTGGGCGCTCCGCTCCGCATCAAAGACGAGGTGATTGGACTGTTACTCACCGCTCACACCGAGCCAGACCACTATACAGAGAAAGACATACCGCTGCTTTCGCAGTTCGCGAATCAGGCGGCGCTTGCCATCGAAAATGCGCGCTTGAACGAGCAGGCGCAGCAGGCAGCCGTGACGGAAGAACGCAATCGTCTCGCGCGCGAGCTGCACGATTCAGTCACGCAATCGCTCTACAGCATCACGTTGTATGCGGATGCGGCAGACCGCGCGATCCATACCGGCAAAGAGGAGCTGGGCAGCCGCCAGCTCAAGGAACTCAAGCAGCTCGCTGCGGAAGCGACGCTTGAAATGCGGATGTTGATTTATCAGATGCGCCCTCAGGTCTTGCAAGCAAAGGGCTTGGCGGCTGCGCTCAAGGCGCGGCTCAACGCGGTGGAGGCGCGCGCAGGGATCCGAGTTGAATTTAGCGCGCAGAACGAACGACGGTTGCCCTATCTCGTCGAAGCCGAATTATATGGGATTGCTCAGGAGGCGCTAGCCAATATCATCAAGCACGCCCGCGCGAGCCGCATCGGAGTCAGATTGGACTATGAGGATACTCGCTTGGTGATGGAGCTAAGCGACGATGGTTCGGGTTTTGACTTGGCGCGAGCGCAAGAAAAAGGGACGATGGGATTGCAGACAATGCGCGAGCGTGCGGAAAAGATCCACGGGACACTGGCGATTATGACCCAGCTCCAGCGCGGAACGACGATTCGTGTGGAGGTTCCGTATGACTGAACAACCAATCCGTGTCCTGATTGTGGATGACCAAAACATTGTGCGTCAAGGGACGCACGCGCTCCTGGCAGGGTTCCCGGAAATCCAGGTCGTTGGTGAAGCGACGAACGGGCAAGAAGCAATTACTCTGGCAAGCGCCTTGAATCCCGATGTGATTTTGATGGACCTTGTCATGCCCAAACTGGATGGCGTCAATGCCATGCGCGCCATTCTTGCCCGTCAGCCCGGGATGCGGATTATTGCGCTCACCAGTTACGCCAGTGACGAGCATCTCCTTCCGGCAGTACGCGCAGGTGCGTTGGGCTATTTTCTCAAGGACGAGACTCCCCAAATCCTCATCCAAGCGATACAACACGTTTCCCGAGGAGGGGCATGGCTCCCTCCCCACCTCGCGCAGCGCGTGCTTCAAAATATGAATCAACCTGTTGCCCATTTCGCCGCAAAGGAAACGTTGACCGAGCGTGAACTCGCCGTTCTGCGCGAGTTGGCGCGCGGCAAAAGCAACGCCGAGATCGCGGCAGCGCTCGACATCACCGACGTTACAGTTCGCTCGCACATCAGCCACATCCTCTCGAAACTCGGCGCCGAGAACCGCGTGCAAGCGGCCCTCTATGCTCTACGGGAGGGGATCGTGACTTTGGAGAGCTGACCTTATAGAGAACTCAAATAGAATCCGTAGCATTGGACTCGAGCATTTATGCGGTTTCTGGGAGTCAGCCCGCTGAAGCGTAGAATCCAATCATACGACTTTTATTTGAGAGCTCTATTAGCCCATGAGAATCTGACTTACACATTTGTGTAAGTCAGATTCATTGTTTTGAGGATGACAAATCAAAGCTAATACCTTATGCTACGGAGGTGTCAAACTCTCGCGCCTCCGCTCAAACCTATTCTGATTCCACAGTTCGTCACTCTCCCTTGCGTCTGGTCATTGCCGATGACCAACCCTCTGCTCGAAATGGGCTAGATGCCCTGTTCGCACATCTTTCTCAATTTCAGGTTATCGCTACTGTCGAGAACGGCGAACAAGCCGTGGAACTGGCGCGTACCCAAAACCCGGATGTGGTCGTGATGGATATTGAAATGCCCTTGATGAACGGGCTGGAAGCAACCCGTCGGATTCGGGAGCTGAATCTACCCATTCACATCGTCGCCTTGAGCGGGTATGCGGAGCTGGAAACGCAGGCACTGGAGGTGGGCGCGGACGCCTTTGTTGTCAAGAGCGAACCGCCGGATCATTTCTTGCGCGTTTTGGAACAGTGGCTTGCTGAAACTCCTGAGAGGAGCCTGTCTATGCCATACGGACCGGTTCAATATTTTGTGATTGCATTTCCCAAGAATCAATTTCGAGGCGAAATCATTCCTGCGCTCCAACAGATCGTTTCGGCAGGACTCGTACGCCTGGTGGATATTGCATTTGCCGAAAAGGATGCCGACGGCAATCTGCTGACGTTGGAAATCAACGACCTCGACGATGAGGAATTCAACGGCTTTACCGAAATCGTCACGCGTGTTGAGGGGCTGCTCTCCAACGCCGATATTCTCGAACTCGCCGCCGAAATTCCGCCCAATCATTCTGCCGCGCTTTTGGTTTTGGAACACACCTGGGGCATTGCGCTGGCGGACGCGATTCGGAACGCGAATGGTCAATTGATTCGCGAGGGCTATGTGCCGCGCAAAATTGTGGCGGAAGTGATGCCTACCCGGACTGCTGAAACACAGTGACCCTTGGGAGGGACCGAATATGTTTAGACACAGACCCATTATCGTTGCGCCTCGTCGCCCCGCAGTGTTTGTTGCTCCGCGCTATGGCGCGCCACTCCTGCGCGCGGCAACGACGACGGCAGTGGTTGCCGGAACGGCGGCGGTAGTCGGCGGTGCAGTCTCGCACCATCAACAGCAAAAATATGCGGCGCAAGCCGCACAGCAGCAACAAGCCGCGGAAGCAACGGCATACGAACAACAGCAGGCAGCCGCAGAGCAGCAAGCGCAAATTCAAGCGGCTGTTCAGCAGCAGATGGCGGCACAGCCAGCGATTGCTCCTGCGCCGACTCCCGTCGCGCCGACTCCACCCGGACAGGACATGATGACGCAACTGGAACGACTTGCCCAGATGAAGCAGCAGGGCTTGTTGACCGACCAGGAATTTGCAATCGCCAAGTCCAAATTGCTCGGAGCGGCATGATGATCGAGAGTGCAAGCGTGGGCACAGCGCTGCTCCCACACAACGCGCCGCCCTCTTTTCATGTCCTCGCGAAACCGACGGGCGCGATTTGCAACCTCGATTGCAAATACTGTTTCTTTCTTTCGAAAGAAATGTTGTATCCGGGCAGCCGCTTTCGCATGGCGGATGACCTGCTTGAACAATACATCAAACAACTGATCGAGGGACAGCGCGCTCAAGAAATTGTCGTCGCTTGGCAAGGCGGCGAACCGACCTTGATGGGGCTCGATTTTTTCAAACGCTCCCTTGCTTACGAACAGAAATATTTGCCTCCGGGCAAAACGATCCTTAACACGATCCAAACCAACGGCACCTTGCTCGATGAGGAATGGTGCGCGTTTTTCAAGGCGAACAATTTTTTGGTGGGTCTATCGCTCGACGGTCCGCGCGAGCTGCACGACGCCTACCGGGTGGACAAGGGCGGCGCGCCCACCTTTGACAAGGTGATGCGCGCGGCGCAGCTGCTGCAAGAGTACTCGGTAGATTTCAACATTCTCTGCACCGTCCACGCCGCGAACCAAAACCAGCCCTTGGAGGTCTATCGCTTTTTCCGGGACGAGGTCAAGACGCAGTACATCCAGTTTATCCCCATCATCGAACGCGCAACGCCGGAACTCTTGCCCATCGCCAACGAGGGTTGGGGAGATGCCCATCATGTCCGTCCGCTCTATGTGCTGGACGGCTCGTTGGTCACCGACCGTTCCGTGACTTCAGAGGCATGGGGTGATTTCTTGATGGCGGTATTTGATGAATGGGTGCGTCATGATGTCGGTGACGTATTTGTGCAAATGTTCGATGCTGCGCTGGCTTCCTGGGTAGGTTTGCCGTCGTCGTTATGTATCTTTGCCGAAACCTGCGGCAACGCGCTGGCGCTGGAACATAATGGGGACTTGTATTCATGCGACCACTTTGTCGAACCCAAATTCAAATTGGGCAACATCAAGCAAGACCTGATGATCGAATTGGTCGCGTCGGAGCGGCAGCGCGCGTTCGGGAACGCCAAACGCGATACACTCCCTAAATACTGTCGCGAATGTGCGGTGAAATTTGCGTGTCACGGCGAATGTCCGCGCAACCGTTTTATTCGCACTCCTCCGAGTGCGGAATATCCGAATGGGGAGGAGGGTCTGAACTATTTGTGCGCGGGCTATAAAGCGTTCTTTACGCATATTGACGAACCGATGCGTTTTATGGCGCGTGAGCTGCAACTCAACCGCGCGCCGTCGAATGTGCGGCGTTATATGGCGGAAAAGGATGCGTCGTTCGCCCGCGCATTCGCTCAAGCGGGGCGCAATGACCCCTGCCCATGTGGTTCGGGGCGCAAAGTAAAGCACTGTCATGGCAAGACAGCTCAATATCACGAAAGGAGTAAATAAATGGCTGATCAAAAAAATCCGTCCGGCGTGTATAACATTGTCGCCTTTATCTTTGCCGACACGCAGCGGGCAAATCAGGTCGTGCAAGAAATCAAAGGCGCGCAAAAGGACGCGGGCTTTAAGGTAGTTGTGGAGGCGATTGTACAGCGCGACGCCAATGGCAATGTGAGTTATGCCGAGCCGGGCAAAGGCGGCGTGGGCGCGGTGGCGGGCGCGGCCGTAGGCGGGGTGCTGGGGCTCTTTTTTGGACCGGCAGCGCTTTTAGGTCTGGCTATCGCTGGAGCCATCGGCGGTGGGGTGGCGGGACATCTCGCCGGACGCGTGATTCCTGCCGACGATCTGAAAAAATTCGGCGCGTCCATGCCCAACAACAGTTCCGCGTTCCTCGTCCTGCTGGAAGATACCGAAGCCGAAAAAGCCATCAACGCGCTCAAGGGTTATAACGCGAACGTAGTGACCATGACGGTCGGGAATGAATTTTCGGGCGAGATTGGCGCGGCAATTGCTGCCGAAGTGGACAAGACAGGCAAGCCAGCCAGCCCCGCGCAAGCCGCCACCCAACCGGCGACACAAAAGCCAGCTGCAACCGAAGCTGGCAACAAACCAAAATCCTGAAAGGAGCAGCAAAATGCCAAGACAATTCAAAGGCACCATCAATCTTGATGTTCGCGATTCCGTCCCTGACTGGGACGCGTTCTTGTCAAACAAGGCGCCGGAGGGCGCACCTAACGTTTTAATTGTACTGTTTGACGACACGGGGCAGGCGTCGTGGTCTCCCTACGGTGGACGCATCAATATGCCGACCATGGACAAGCTCGCGGCGAACGGGTTGACTTATACGCAGTGGCACACGACTGCGCTCTGTTCACCGACACGTTCTTGCTTTTTGACAGGACGCAACCATCATCAGAATGGCTTTGCGACGATTTCGGAAACATCCAGCGGTTTCCCCGGCTACAACTCACACATCCCACCCGAGAACGCGCCGCTGGCAACCGTCCTGCGGAAAGCGGGCTGGAGCACGTTCTGGGTGGGCAAGAATCACAACGTGCCGGTGGACGAATGGACGATGGGGGCAACGAAAGAGAACTGGCCTCTTGGTCTGGGCTTTGATCGCTTTTACGGATTCATCGGCGGCGAAACGAACAACTGGTATCCCGATTTGGCGGAGGACAATCACTATATTGACCAGCCCTACACCCCCGAAGAAGGGTACCACCTGTCGAAAGACCTTGCCGACCATGCGCTGGCATTCATTCGGGACAGTAAGCAGACCGCTCCAACCAAGCCGTGGTTCTTGTGGTTCTGCCCGGGTGCGAATCACGCGCCGCATCACGCGCCGCAAGAATACATTGACAAATACAAGGGCAAGTTCGACGACGGCTATGAGGCGTACCGCGAGTGGGTGCTGGCGCGAATGAAAGAAAAGGGGGTTCTGCCCCAGGACACGGAGCTGACACCGATTAACCCAATGCCGCCCGGCACTTTTAGTCCTTCCGACGCGGTGCGCCCGTGGAATACACTGAATGAGCAGGAAAAGGCGCTGTTTTGCCGGATGGCAGAGGTCTTTGCGGGGTTTTCAGAGTACACCGATGCGCAGGTGGGGCGGATCGTTGACTATTTGGAACAGTCAGGACAATTGGACAACACGCTGATTTTTTACTGCGCCGATAATGGCGCGTCCGGCGAGGGCAGTCCAAATGGCTCGGTCAACGAAGGCAAAATCTTTGGCGGCTACCCGGATAGTATGGAAGAAAATCTGAAAATGATTGACAAGCTGGGCAGCCCGGACACCTACAACCACTATCCGACGGGGTGGGCTGTCGCATTTTCGACACCGTACAAGATGTTCAAGCGTTACACATATCAAGGCGGTGTCGCTGACCCGATGGTGATTCACTGGCCCAAAGGCATCAAGGCCAAGGGCGAAATTCGCCACCAGTATCACCACGTCACCGACATTGTGCCGACGATTCTCGAATGTTGCGGCGTGGAAATGCCAAAGTTTGTGAACGGCGCAGAACAGACACCCCTGCCGGGCGTTTCGATGAAATATACGTTTGAAGCCAAACCCGATGCGCCCACGCAAAAGGTGACTCAGTACTATGAAATGCTTGGGTCGCGCGGGTTGTGGCACGACGGGTGGAAGGTTGTTGCCGAGCACGGTCCGACCTCAGGCATCAGCGACTTTGAAAAGGACAAGTGGCAACTCTTCCACACCGACGCAGACCGCTCGGAGGCGCACGACCTAGCTGCCCAATACCCTGACAAGGTTGAGGAACTCAAGGCGCTCTGGTACAACGAAGCCGGCAAATACAACGTGCTGCCGTTGAACGACATCGCCGCGCTCAACCCCGATGACCTGCAAAAGTTTCTCGCTTTAGAGTTCCATGTCCCGGTCCCGCCCAGCGGGCAGTACGTTTACTATCCAGGTACGAGCGAAGTGCCGGAGCGCTCGGCAGCCAATGTTCATAACGTGTCGTACAAGATTCTCGCCGAAGTCGAGCTGACCGACCCAAACGCACAGGGCGTCATCTTTGCAGAGGGTTCGCGGTTTGGCGGACACTCGATGTTCATCAAGGACAAGAAACTGTACTATGTGTACAACTTTCTTGGCATTGGGGATGAAACGCAGTTCGTTTCCAATGGTCTCAAGCCGGGCAAGTACATTTTTGGGGTCGAGTTTATCAAGGAGGGCTTGGGCAAATACAAAGAAGGACTCGGCACGACCAAGTTGTATATCAACGACAAAGTGGTAGCGCAGGGACCGATGCGTTCCGTGTCGGGACACTTTTCTCTGTGCGGCGATGGACTGTGCATCGGCTACGATGGCGGTGATCCGGTGAGCAAGGAATACGGGTACAAATTCGAATTTACGGGTGGCAAGATTGATCGAGTTGTCTTTGATGTGGCGGATGATGCCTACATTGACGTAGAGGCGCACATGAGAGCAGCCATGGCGCGCGATTAATCGTAAAGACCAGACAGGTCTCAAGACCTGTCTGGTCTCTCAATCACAATGGCAAACCATACTCTATCGCTCTGGAACGATGGCGCAACGAAAACAGCAATCACTGATTTTGTCGCGCGCGTGACGCAAGCGGGTTCGCCCGATTTTGTCGCGCCCGAAGCGCGGGTCGCCGTCTTTGACAATGACGGCACGCTGTGGTGCGAAAAGCCCGTGCCGGTGCAGGCAGACTTTTTACTCCATCGCATCGGGGAACAAGCCGCAAAGGACCCTTCCCTGCGCGACAAGCAGCCGTGGCAAGCGGTGTGGAACAAAGATTACAAATGGTTGAGCGATGTGCTGGTGAAACATTATCGCGGGGACGATAGCGATCTGAAAGTGATGGCGGCGGGACTGCTCAAAGCGTATGCTGGCGAATCGGTGGACACGTACGCCAAAAAAGCGGACGAGTTCTTGAAGCAGACAGAGAACCCTGCGCTCAAGCGCCCCTATCTCAAGACCGCGTATGCGCCGATGGTGCAGCTCTTGCACTATCTCGCGGCAAACGGTTTTGCCAACTATATCGCGTCGGGCGGCGTGCGCGACTTTATGCGTCCCATGACCGAGGACTTGTATGGAATTCCACCCGAACGGGTGATTGGCAGCAGCGTGGCGCTCGAATATCGCGACGGTGAGATCTATCACAAGCCACAGCTCGAAGTTTTTGATGATGGCCCTGCCAAAGCCGTGCGCATTTGGAGCCGCATCGGGCGGCGTCCAATTTTTGTGGGAGGCAATTCCAACGGCGACATCGAGATGCTTGATTATGCCGGGCACGGCTCGCATCCTTCGCTGAGCGTGTTGGTGAATCACGATGACAACGCCCGCGAGATTGCGTACACGGCAGGCGCGGAGAAATTACTAGACGCGGCGAAACAAAACGGCTGGACGGTCATTAGTGTCAAGAACGACTGGAACAGCGTTTTTGCAGACGCATGACAACAGCACCCGCACCCTCCCTCTGGACGCGCTTTACCGGATATCTGCCCATCCTTGAGTGGCTCCCGCGCTATCAAGGCGCATGGCTGCGCGTGGATATTGTGGCGGCGGCAACGGTATGGGCGCTCGTTGTGCCGCAAGCCATTGCCTACGCCCAAATCGCGGGGCTGCCGCCGCAGGCGGGGCTTTTTGCCACCTTTGCCGGGCTGCTGGGGTACGCGCTTTTTGGCACCTCACGCCAGGTGATTGTCAGCCCCACGTCTTCCACCGCCGCCATTTCCGCCGCGATTGTGGGAACGATTGCACTGGGGGATATGACGCGTTTCGCCGATCTTTCGTCGGCTCTCGCGTTGCTGGTGGGGTTGTCCTTTATCGTGTTTGGAATCGGCAAGATCGGTTTCATCTCGCGTTTTATTGCGCCCGCCGTGCAAACCGGATTCATGTTTGGCTTGGGGCTGACCATTATGGTCGGGCAAATTCCGCATTTGCTCGGCTTGCCCGCGGGCGAGGGCAACTTTTTTCCAAAACTTGTACAGGTAATTACCGACCTGCCGCAACTGAATCCCTGGACAGCGGTCATTGGCGTGGGCAGTCTGGTCGCGCTCTTTGCCATGAAAAAATTTGCGCCGCGCCTCCCCGCCGCGCTGATTATGGTGCTGGTTAGCATCGTTGTTGTGACGGCACTGGGCTTGGCGCAGCAAGGGGTTCAAGTGATCGGCGCGGTGAGCGGCGCAATTCCACTTCCGGCGCTGCCGCGCGTGACCTTTGACGACCTGACCATTCTCTTGCCGGGCGCGCTCGCCATCAGCATCATTGGTTTTGCGGAAACCATCACCGTTGCCGACGAGTTTGCGGAAAAGCACAAGTATGAAATTCGCCCCAATCAGGAATTGGTCGCGGTGGGCGCGGCGAATATGCTGTCCGGATTGTTTCAGGGCTTTATCGTCGGCGGCGGGGCAAGCCAGTCCGCCGCGAATGACGAGGCAGGCGCGCGTTCACAAATCGTTTCGATTGCCGTCTCAATTCTCACGGTCTTGACGCTGCTCTTTCTCTTGCCGCTGTTCACCAATTTGCCGCAGGCGGTGCTGGGCGCGATTGTGATTGTGGCAGTCTCGGGTTTCTTGAATGTCAAGGCGCTGCGGCGGTTGGCGAGTCTGCGCCGCGATAGTTTTTACGTCGCGCTCTTTGCGCTCGTCTGTACGCTGATTCTCGGAATCTTGCCCGGTTTGTTGATCGCGGTCGGACTTTCGATCGTGTTGCTGCTCGGCTTTTTGGCGCGCCCGCCCGCCGCTGCTTTGGGTAAACTGCCCGGCGGCGAGTTCGTCTCTCTGGTCAAGAATCCGCACGCGCAGACTACGCCCGGGCTTGAGCTTTTCCGGCTCGACGCGCCGCTCATGTCGTTGAACGCGAAACGCATGCGTGACCACTTGCGCGAGCAGCTGCGCGCGGCGAAAACGCCGCCGCGGGTGGTGGCGCTCGACCTGGCATCCAATTCCGACCTGGATATTCAAACGTTGGATGTGCTTGCCGACTTGAATCACGAACTGCAAGCGCAAGGTATCGCTCTCTGGCTCGCCAATGTGAACCAGGAACCGCGCGCTATGCTCGAACGCAGCGGCGTCCTTGAACAAATCGGAGCATCACACCTTTATCCCTCGCTGGACGCCGCCGTGAGTGCATTTCAAACGCAAGCCAACCGTCAGAACGCACCGCCCAACTCATGACGCAAAAAGCGGAGAAGGATGAAACCCTCGCCACCTTTTTGGCGAGACAGCGCAAGTATGTCATCGCCCAAATTCCAACCTATGTCCCAATCGTGGGATGGCTGCCCAAGTACCCCATGGCGCAGCTGCGCCCCGAATTGATTGCGGGTTTGACGGTTTGGGGGGTGAGCGTGCCGACGGCGCTGGCATACGCGCAGCTCGCCGGAGTGCCGCCGCAGGCGGGACTGTACACCATGTTGGCGGCAATGGTGGCGTATGCTATCTTTAGCACAAGTCGTCACATCAAAGTCACCGCCACTTCGACGATGGCGGTTACGTCTGCCGCTGTGGTCGCACCGCTTGCGGGCGGCGATGGTTCGCTCTATTGGAGCTTGACCGCTGAACTGGCACTCATCGTCGGCATCATGCTCTTGTTGGCAGGGATTGTACGGTTAGGGTTCATTGCCGATTTTCTTGCCAAGCCCGTTGTGACGGGTTTTGTTTTTGGTTTGGCAATTGTTATCGCGGTCGGGCAGCTGCCCAAGTTGTTTGGCGTCGAAGGTGGCAGCGGCAACGTCTTTCAGCAGCTGGCTGAGCTCGTGGCACAACTCCCGGATACAAATCTCTATACGCTGGCTGTCGGCGTCGGCACCATTATCCTAATTTTTCTGCTGCGTCTCTGGCTGCCGCGCATACCCCCGGGACTTGTCGCCCTGGCATTGGGTATTCTGCTCTCGGCGGTCCTGGATTTGAGTCAATACGGTGTGAGCATTGTCGGCGACATCCCGACGGGCCTGCCCGACGTTGGTTTGCCCGCTCTGAATATCTTTGATTTGCCATTTCTCTTTGCAGGCGCGTTTGGGATTGTGTTTCTTGCTCTGGGTGAATCGTTGGGCGCCGCCCGCGCGTTTGCGACAAAACATCATTACTCGATTAATCCCAACCAAGAATTGATCGCCATGGGGGTGGCAAATCTTGGCACAGGCATCAGTCAAGGTATGACGGTGGATGCGAGTCTTTCGATTACGGCAACGGCGGACGCCGCAGGCGCGCGCAGTCAGCTGGCGGGGCTGATTGCGGCAGGACTGGCGCTGCTTACGATTCTTTTCATTGCGCCCCTCTTTCGTGAGCTGCCGAATGCGGTGCTTGGTGCGATTGTGATTGCCTCCGTGATCAGTCTGATGGATGCTCCCGAAATCCGGCGCTATCTACAGGTGCGCCGAACCGATTTCATTCTGGCGCTAACGGCGTTGTTTGGCGTTCTGCTGTCCAATGTGTTGACGGGGTTGGCGCTCGCGGTGTTCCTCTCGTTGGTGTTTGTGTTATATCGTGCCAGCCGTGCCTACGTCGCCGTTCTCGGCAAGGTGCCGGGACGGGTTGCCGCGTATGGCGACATTGTTCGGCATCCCGAATATGAGCAGATTCCGGGCTTGCTGATTTTTCGCCTCGACGCTCCGCTCTTTTTCGCGAACGCGAACGTGGCAGACAATGAAGTGCGCGAGCAGATTGCCAACTCGAAACCACGACCCCAAGCGATAATCCTTGACTTGGGCGCGACCGCTGACTTTGACGTGGCGAGCGCGGATATGCTGCGTGACCTTGTGAGTGAGCTCCGAGACACGCATATTGAAACTCTGTTGGCGCAAGTGCGTGGTCCCATGCGGGACCGGATGCGACGGATTCATTTGATGGAATTCATTGGCGAAGAGCGCATCTTTTTTTCGGTGGAAGGAGCCGTCACGTACTATTTGCAGCATTATGCGTCGGAAGCGAGTGCGGCAGGCGACGCGTCGGATCAAGCCAAAGGCGGCGAAAACGCGGACTCGAAGCAACGGTGAGGGAGGAAGGAAGCCGCGCCTATGTCTGACCAAACCCAACCATCTGACACGAACGACTCGGCTGGGCTGGATGCCAGCATCAACGCGAAAATTCAAGCGGGCTTTCAGGATTTGGCAGAGCGCCTGAACCTGCCTGAGGTGGAAGCCACCGCGCAGGAGCAAAGTCGGTCGCTGCGCCGCGCTGCCTATCTCACAGCGGGAGTGGGACTGGTCTTTTCTTTTCTGTTTATACTGACGTTCTTGTTGGCGCGCACCCTTCCCGGGCCTGCCGCCACCGACGCCGAAATCGTTGCGTTTTACGGCAGTAACGCGCGGCAGCAGGCAATTCTTGTTGGCACGTATGTGATGCCGTTCACGGGCATTGCCTTTCTCTGGTTTATCGTCGCGCTGCGAATGTGGATTGCTGCGAGCGTGCGGCATCTCAGCGAGCTGACCTCGAACCTACAGCTGCTCAGCGGCATCATTTTTATTGGCTTGTTCTTTGTCGCGGCAGCTGCCATTGCCGCGAGCGCGGTCAGCGCGCAATACCTGTCCGACCCCGTCAGTCCGCAAGTCGCGCGCCAGTTGCCGCAATTCGGGATCGTGCTGGTTCTCGTTTTTGCCAACCGCATGGCTGCCATCTTTGTGTTTACGACCTCGACCATTGGACGCCAGTCGCGGGTCATGCCACGTTGGTTCGCCTTGTTAGGATACGCGGTTGGGCTGTTCCTTCTGCTGAGCGCGGCGTTCAACGTATTGCTCGCGATGGTCTTTCCGATTTGGATGATTGTGCTGTGCATCATTTTGCTGAATCGCGCGCGCAAGATTCCCGCCGATGCCGTGTTGCCGACGCGGGCGCAACGTTTGACCAAGCCAACCGAATAGGGGTGTAGAGACATGACGCGCGCTTCTATATCCCAACTTTGGGATCATCTCCAATCCGGCTATTGGTTTGTGCCGCTGGTGATGAGTCTTGGCGCGTTTGTGTTTGCGCGTCTGATGTTGTGGGTGGATACAATCATCCCCGACGCCGTACTAAATGGCAGTCCGCTGGTTTATACCGCCAACGCGCAGGAAGCCCGCGCGGCAATGCTCGCTCTGGCAGGTTCGCTGCTCACAACCGGCGGTGTGGTCTATTCTCTGTTGACGGTGCCGCTTTCAGTCGCCGTCTCACAATACGGCTCGCGCTTGTTGCGCTTTTATTTGCGCGACCGCACCATCCAATTTGTGTTGGGGATGTTTGTCAGCACGTTCGTTTATTGCCTGATTGTCGCGTTGTCCATTCCCCCGCCGCAGCGGCAGCCAGATACGCCGCAACTTTCGGCAACAGTTGGTTTGTATTTGACCATTTTTGCGTTTGGAATGTTAATTGTATTGGTGCATCACATCGCCACCGCCTTGCAAGCGCCGAATATTGCCGCGGCGGCAAGCCACGAACTCCAGCGGGTCGTGCGCGAGTTTGACGAGTTTTGGTCAAATTCATCTGACAGTTTTTTCAATGGGCAGCCCACAACCTCTCTGAAGGACGGATTTCCGATTTATGCAGAGCATATTGGCTATATTCAAACGATTGATCCGGATGTCATTTTGCCGCTGGCGACTCGACACGATCTCGTCATTCGCATCGTTCGCAAGCCCGGTCATTTTGTGCAGGAAGGGGAACTGCTTGCGCGGGTGTATCCGACTGACCGCGTGACACCATCAACCGCCGCCATTATTCAACGTTGCTATCGCCTGGGCAATCTTCGCACACCATCGCAGGATGTTGAATACGCGGTCAACCAATTGGTGGAACTGACTACGCGCGCCATGTCCACCGCGATCAATGACCCTTTTACGGCGATGACCGGACTACAACACCTCGGCGCGGGACTGGAGGAATTTGTCAAACGCCCTCCCAAGACCGCAAACGTCTACGATGCCGCGCAACACCTGCGTCTGATCATCGAGCCGGTAACGTTCGCCGAGCTGCTGGACGCGGCTTTCAATCTGGTGCGCCGCGCGAGTCGCGAGACGCCGGATGTGTTGCTGGCGATGCTGGATGCGCTGAACACGGTTGGACGAAATTGTAGTCACTCGGCGGAACGAATGCTCGTCCTGCGCCACATTCAACTTGTCGCAGACGAAAGCCGAGCCAGCGCGTCCATTGAGGCGGACAAGACGCGTGTCCAAAAACGCTGTGAAGAATTGATTGCCAATTTTTCAATAACTCCTACAGGAGCATAATCGCCATGGCAACCCAAGTCCAGTCCCCTGCATTCCACTTGCCGGGAATCAAAATCCTGACTGCACTGCGCGGCGTCAGTCCCGCCGCACTCCCCAATCAAATCGTTGCAGGTATCACGCTCGCCGCCTTGATGATCCCACTCAACATCGGCTATGCGCAGGTCGCGGGACTGCCGCCCATCGTCGGCTTGTACACCTCGATTGTGCCGATGCTGATGTGGGGTATCTTTGCCACTTCGCGCAATCTGGTCGCCGGACCGGACGCGCCGGTTGCGGCATTGATTGGTTCGCTGTTGGCTACCTTTGCGGCAACGACAGACCCTCGCTATATCGAACTCGCCTACGCGCAGGCGATTGTGACAGGGGTTGTTTTCTTTATCGCCTGGTTCTTTCAACTGGGCTTTCTCGCCAACTTTTTGTCCAAGGCGGTGCTGGTCGGTTTCATCAGCGGCTTGGGCATCGAAGTGCTGACCAGCCAAATCTCCAAGATTATGGGGATTCATACCGAGTCCGAACGCTGGCTCGCCGAAGTGTTTGAGTTGATTCGGCGGATTCCCGAAGCGAACTGGTACTCGGTGGCGATCGGTGTCGGCGCGATTATTTTGATTCGCTTGATGAAGCGTTACACGCCGCAGATTCCCGGCGCGCTCGTCGCGCTCATTTTGGCGACGGCAGCTGTGGCGGTGTTTGGCTTGGACCAAAAAGGGGTGAGTGTGCTGGGCAGTATTCCGGCAGGGCTGCCAACGTTGCATCTGCCGCAGGTCGGACTGGTTGACTATATCAAACTATTTCCCGGCGCGCTCGCCCTTGCCGGTGTGACGATGGCAGAGGGATTGCTGGTTGCGCGCAAATATGCCCAAAAGTATAACGACCAAATTGACTCGAATCAGGAACTCTTTGCCTTTGGCGCGGCGAACATCGCGTCCGGGTTGACGGCGGGTTTTATGGTGGGTTCCAGCGCCTCGCGAACCGCGGCGATGGATTCTTCGGGGATGCGCTCGCAAATTCCTGCCATCGTCGGCGCAATTGTCGTTGCCATCGTATTGTTATTCCTGACGGGTTTGCTCGCGCTCGTTCCCAATGCGGTGCTGGGCGGGATTGTTGCCAATGCGGTTGTCAGTCTGATTGAAATTGATGAGCAGCGCGAGCTCTGGAAATTTCGACGGGCAGAGTTTTGGATTGCAATGGTGTGCTTGGCAAGCGTGCTCGCATTCGGCGCACTGGAAGCGGTGATTATTGCCTTTTTGCTTTCAACGATCCTCGTCGTAGGGCGCGCCTCGAATCCGCCGAGCAGTGTGTTGTCCGCGCTGCCGGATGGCAAGGGCTATGCGAGCAATTCTGATTTGACGCATCCAATGGCAATGCCGGGACTGGTGCTCTTTCGCTTTGGCAGTGAGCTCTTTTTCGCAAACGCCAATGCCTTTCAAGATCGCGTTAAACAAATCGTCGAATCGAGCGCTGGCAAGCTGAAATGGTTTGTGCTGGATGCGGAAGGGATTACCGATATTGATACGACGGGCCGCGAGACGCTGGAACAGACGATAGAATATCTGGGCAAAAAGAACATCACGTTTGCCATGTCGCGCCTGCATCAACCACTGCCTGCTTTGCTGGAGCGGTACGAGTTGGCGGACAAGATCGGTCAAGCACATTTCTATCCGACCAACCGAGATGCTGCCGAGGCGTACAGCCGCGCGACGGGAGAACCACTGCCCGCCCCGGAGACAAGTACAAGTCGAACGACGAATCGCAATAGAGCTCAGGATTTGGATTCATAGTACGATTGAGGGACCAAAATTTCGACGGAGGTGAGCAGTATGATTGGAGTGCTGGGAGACATTTTACCGGAAGCCATTGGCATTGCGCTTAGTCCCATCCCCATCGTGGGATTGATCTTGATGCTTTTCAGCAAACAGGCGCGCGTCAATGGACTTGCATTCTTGGTCGGTTGGCTGTTGGGATTGCTTGTTGCAGGCGGGATTGTGCTGGCGCTCGTAAGTGGCGGCGTTCTTGCCGCGGGGCAGGGAACCAAGTCCACGTTCGCGCTCATCATCCAGTTGTTGGTGGGTTTGGGCTGTTTCTTTTTTGCCTATCGCAACTGGCAGCAGCGCCCAAAGCAAGGCGAACAGCCCGAGATGCCCAAGTGGATGGCGACGATTGACTCGATCAAGCCGGGCGCGGCGCTGGTTCTGGGCGCGGTTTTGTCGGGTGTGAATCCGAAAAATCTCCTGTTAAACGTCGCGGCTGCCACGGCGATTGCTGCATCAGGATTGGATCTCACACAGCAGTTGATTACGCTGGTCGTCTTTGTGTTGATTGCAAGTGTGAGCATTATCGTACCCGTGCTCTACTACCTGTTCGCCGGCGCGAGCGCGGAAAAAGCGCTGGGCAGTTTGCGGACGTGGATGGTCGCAAACAATTCCGCGATCCTCGCAGTGATATTCCTCCTGATCGGCGCCAAATTGTTTGGTCAAGCGATCGGTGGACTGTTCTAACTGCGGAATGGACGATTCGTGTGAGTCGAGCAGCTACATCAGATAATTCCCTTGCTGCGTTTGGTTTGGGGCGCGTCATTTTTCAGGCATTAACTCGCGATCCGCAAGCGCTGCGGATTCTGATCGCCTGTACGCTGGCAGTTGTTGCCACAGCGGCGGAACCACCATATTGGTCACTTTCCACGCCAGAGATACAAAATCAGCTGCGCGCGCCGGATAGTCATGCCCCTTTGTATGTGGCGACCGGCTTTCTCAGTCTGGCAGTGATTACACTCATCGCAGGCACTTCGGGCGACCTGTTCGGACGTCGTCTATTCCTGCTGCTGGGTGTCATTGGAGTGACGCTATCCAATGTGTTGGGTTTCTTTACTGTCGGGACAGTCTATTTTCCCCAGATAGATGCGTTCAATACGCTCACAACCGCGCTTGTGCTTCCAATGGCAATTGCCATTGTCACACTCACCTTTGAGCCGCATGTGCGTCCGTTTGCGTATGGCATGCTCTTTGGCTTTCAGGGCGCGGGGCTTGTGATTTCGCCAATCTTGATGGCGCTCTTTGAGGACGTGGGGATTCCACAATGGGCTTTCCTGCCAGCCATCCTGATTGGTCTCTTGGCGCTGTGGTTCGCCTTTAAGCACGTGCCGGAAAGCCGTGCTCGGGACGTACATCGCCGTAGGAGTGCCGTTCTCAATCTTGTCATGTTGACAGGGGTTTTTATTGCGGTTTATCTTGTGCTTACCTCCCAGGCGCTTTGGCAAACTTGGGTGCCCATGCTGATTGGGCTTGGAATGCTGGCGTTGGTGGCGGTGTTTGCGCGTTGGTTGATTCGTCGCGTGCACGCGTTTGAGGGCGTGCAGCTCTTTACCGGGCGAGATATGGCGCTGGCGATCTTGGCGGGAGTAATGCTTTCGGTGGGGCAGGGCGCATTCTTTTATCAATTCGCCACCTTTAATCAAGAGGTGCAGAATATCGGACCGCTCGATTCTGCGTTACGGGTTGTCCCCTTTGTAGTGGGCTTGCTCGTTGCGTCCTTTCTCATCGCGCCCCTCGCCCTACGCTTTGGGGCGCGGCGCATCATCGTCGGCGGCATGATTTTGATGGGCATTGGTTTGGTCTGGATGTCGTTTGTGCGGGTGGGCGCGTCCTATTGGTTTATGCTCATCCCCATCATCGCGATGGGTTTTGGGTTTGGCGTTGCGACACCAGCGCGAACGCAGGTTGTTCTCTCTACGCCTCCGCTCAATCTGGCGGGATCATCCGCCGCCGTGAATACGGCCGCGGGGCAATTGGGCTATGCGCTTGGGGTGGTGCTTTCCAGCGTGCTGGTAACGCGGTTGGCGGATTCTATCTTTCTGGAGATGCTCAACCGCGCGGGAGTCCCTTCCGCAGTAATTGACAGAGTGAGACAAGTGCTTCCCAGCTTGCTGGAGCGACTGGCAGCGGCGAATTATTCTGAACTGCCACAAGCAGTCGTTACGTTGGTGTCCACAACGTATGCCGAGGCATTTACGACTGGCATGGGACAAATGTTTCTCGTATTGGGTATTGGAACGCTTTTGGGCGCGGTTGCCATTTATTTCGGCATGCGGCGGGGATTGAAAGCAACGGTCGCTGTGCCGCTTGACGAGTTGGAGCGCGCAGGCAATCCCAAGTCTTGAGCGATTCAAACTATTTACCCACTAACCTCTCCGATGGACCTGACAGATGTGCTGTTGCGCGTGATTCCTTTTGCCGTGTTGGGGGCACTGTCGCCGTTCAACATTAGTTTGGTCATCCTCATGCTCCTAAGCCCTGAGCGCCCCATCGCGCGCGCCTTTTCCTTTATCGCGGGGTTTGTCGCCAGTTTGTATGTAATCGGCGCGCTCACAATAGGTTTCTTTGTCAATATCTATGTGCCGCCTTTGCGTCCCGGCGCATACGTGTTGATTACGACGCTGGGGGTTGTGCTGCTGGTGATTGGGATCCGGCAGTTGGTGACGCGGATTGACCCTGATGAACCGCCCGCTGCGTGGATGAAGCAAGTTTCGCAATTTCGCCCGCTCACCGCGTTCGGTGTTGGCTTTTTGCTCTCTTTGCTCGGGATCAAGACATTGACGATTTATGTTTCCTGCCTAAGCATTATCATTACGTCGGGAATCGGAGTTGTAAATCAGGCGCTTACGGTCCTGCTCGTCACTTTTATTATGATTGTGACGATGCTGATCCCCGTAGTTGTCTATCTCATCGAACCCCAGCGTGGCAAAGACATTCTCCGGCGTATGCGTTTCTGGATGGTAGAAAATCAGCACCGTATCGCGGGCGCGGTTTTACTCGTCGTCGGCATCGCCATCATTCTGGTAGGAGTGGAAGGTCTGGTCTGAGTGATCGCGCAAATCCCGGGACGACTGGTCGTCTCGCCTACAATTGGTTTGCCAGAAGTAATTGTGGCAGGAACCGCATTTCGTTCCACCAGACCTATCATACTTGGACAATCTGCATCCTGCAATTTAAACAGGTGACGACGCATTGATACCTGACAAAAGCGCTGCCAGCTCGACAAAATCGCTCCTGCGACTCATTCTTGGAGTCGCAGGAGTGGTAATTATTCTTGCCGCCGCGCAAACCGCTGCCCCGCTGGTCAACCTGATCTTGTTGGGCGCCTTGATAACCCTCATCGTCCTCCCCATTCAAGGGTGGCTGAGAACACAGGGCTTGTCATTTCGCGGCGCCTATCTTGTAACTCTCTCCATCGTACTTGTGGTCACGGTTCTCATTCTTTCGTTAGGTGGCATCGCACTTGCCCAAACCGTACGAGACATACATACATACCTTGACGCGTTTCAGGGAAATTCCAGAGTGCTGGGGAGCAACGAGTATTCTGCCGCAGCGAATGGAATCGCGCAGCTGGCGCTACAAGCCCTCGCTTCATTGGCGGCGAGTGGGATCGGCTTTATTGTCGGCGCCGCGTTTGTGCTCTTGCTCGTTGCTTTTATGCTCGCTGAGGCAGGGACTTTTGTCAAACTCGTCCGGCGTACCGTTGGCGCAGAAAATCCCCCCTTGCACCGCCTGACGCATGCCACGCGGCGTGTGATTACATACCTTTCCATCACGGCAGCGCTGAATTTTTTCATTGCGGTGGGGGATGTGATATTGCTCGCGCTGGTCGGCGTGCCTAATCCGATCCTCTGGGGCATTATTGCCTTTGTCTTTGGCTTTATCCCCTATATTGGCTATTGGGTCTCTTTTTTACCGCCATTTATTCTTGCATTCAGCATCGGAGGCATCGTGCCTGCGCTGGTCGTGCTGGTGGGCTATGCGCTCATCAACGGGGTCTTTAGCCAGATCGTGGCGCCGCGCATGTACGGACAGGGGTTGAATTTGTCCATTACGCTCACTTTTGTGGCGGTGCTTTTTTGGGGCTGGCTGCTCGGACCGGTCGGCGCAATCGTAGGCGTGCCCTTGACCTCGATCCTCAAAGAGGGCTTGTTGGCAAGTTTCCCTGAAACCGAATGGCTCGCCAAAATATTGGGGAATCCGCGCCTCGAAACGGCCTCGGACACGCAAAACGAAGCGAGTCACACGGGCTGAGGGGCTGCGGAACTCAACGACATTTGGCGCTGCTCAGAGTTCGCCAGTGCATCGAGGAAAACGATATTGATGAGCCGCCTGCCAAATGGATGGATAAAATTACGCACATTCGCCCCTCACCGCATTTTTTGTTGAGTTTTACCTGTCCATTCTCGGCATCAAGACGCTTACCCTCGTCTGATGGATGGTATTTACGCCCTCCGTTTCGTTTGGAATAGGCATCTATGCAATCTCAAAAGTCGTTTGCAACTACACTTGCACGGTTCGTCCCCGGACTTGCTATGTTCTGGGAACTCAGCCCGAACTTGTTGCGTTCCGAGCTGGTTGCGGCAGTAACGGTCTTTGCCATCCTCGTGCCGTCCGCTATGGCATACGGCGACCTGGCAGGCGTCAGCCCGGTAGCAGGTCTCTATGTCGCGCTCGGGGCGATGGTGGGCTATGCGCTTTTTGGGACTTCACGCCAGTTGATTATAGGTCCCGAAGCGACGACCGCGATCCTCACTGCCTCCGCTGTCGCGCCTCTTGCCGGGGGCGACCCGGTGCGCTACGCCGCGCTGGCATCCCTTGCGGCGCTGCTGGTCGGTGTTTTGTCCATTCTCGGAGGCATCGTCAAGCTCGGGTTTATAACCGACTTTTTGTCCAAACCTATTTTGGTTGGCTATATCGCCGGCACAACGTTGATTGTGATTGCCAGTCAGTTGGGAAAAATGTTCGGCATCTCATTGGAAAGCCGTGATTTTTTCCCTCAACTCATCGAACTGTTTCAGCGCCTGGGCGAGACAAACCAGCTGACTGTCGCCATCGGCATCGTTTCAATGGCAGCGCTGGTCGTGATTCAGCGCGTGAATCGCGCCATTCCCGGGCCGTTGGTGCTCGTCATATTGGGCATCATCGCATCGCTCGTCTTTGACCTTGCGGCGCGCGGGGTGAGCGTGGTGGGCGCAGTCCCGACAGGACTTCCCATGCCGCAGATTCCTCCCGTTGGAGTGGGCGACATATTTCAGATGTTGCCAGCCGCGTTTGCGTTGACGATTCTGATCTTTGCCGATGAGATTCTGACGGCGCGCGTATTCGCGGCCAAGCACAGCCAATCCATCATTTCCAATCAAGAGTTTTTTGCCATTGGCGCGGCGAATCTCGGCGCGGGGCTTTTGCAAGGGTTCCCTGCGGCGACCAGCGCCTCGCGGACTGTCGTGAGCGACCAGATGGGCGGCAAGACCCAACTGGTAGGACTGGGCGCGGCGGCACTGACGATTGTTTTTTTGTTGTTTCTTAGCCCGCTGCTTGCCCCGCTACCGACTGTTGTGCTTGGCGCGATCATTATCATTGCCGCCTCCGGGCTGCTGGATATCGAATCTTTCCTCTTTTTGCGCCGCGTGCGCCCGATGGAATTTTGGCTCGCCATCGTCACGCTTCTCGGTGTGCTTACGGTCGGTATCTTGCAGGGAATTCTCGTCGCGGTAACGCTCTCGCTCATTAATGTCATTTACCGCATCTCGCGTCCGCATGATGCGGTGTTGGATGACGTGGATGCAAGTGGCGGGGTGGTCTATCGCGAGATTGAGGAGGTGGAGACAAAAGACGCTGCGGGGCACAAGACAACAGCCCCCCAACCGCCGCGTCATGTTGCACAGGCGGAACCCGGTTTGCTTGTCTATCGCTTTGATGCGCCGCTGATCTTTGCCAATGCCTCGTATTTCTCGGACCGGCTCCATGCGCTGATTGCGGCTGCTGGCCCCGAGCTCAAGTGTGTGATTCTGGACGCCGAGGCGATCAGCGATTTTGATTCGACGGCGGCGGAAACGCTCGAAAATCTGGACCGGGATTTAGACCGGCGCGGCATTCAGCTCTGGATTGCGCGCGCGAACGTGCCGCTCCGCGTGCTGTTGGAAAATACGGGACTGGTGGAACACATCGGCGCGGATAATGTCTATCCCTCTGTCCGTGCGGCAGTGACCGCGTATCAACACACCTTTCGCCCTGGCACGCCGCGTTCAACTTGACACTACACTCTCCTCCGTCACCTGTATCTGGCATGCCAAGTTCACACACATACGCGGTCGCCATCTTGCAATTCCCTCACCCCCGCCTCTCTCCCATCGGGAGAGGAAAGACAAGGCAATTTCTTTCGGCGGCGCGAGTTCAAACTCTAGCGCGCACAGCCACCACGCAAATCCCGTCGGCGCTTGCGCGAGCGCGGATTGCAACGGCGCAAGCGCGCGTTCACCCACCTCGACATATTTTGCCCCGCCCGTGTACGCCGCGAGTTCGAACCACACCATCGTCGCCATTGTACTGCCGGATGGCGTCGCATTGTCCTGCGCATCCTTCGGGCGCACAACGAGCGTTTCATAGTTGTCGCTCGCGTCGAAAAGGCTGCCACGCGAATCGTCAAGTGCGCGAGAATTTGTTCCGTGAGTTCGCGCACCGCGACAAAATACTTTTCGTCAAACGTCGTTTCGTACAGTGCGAGCAAACCTTCGGCTAAATTCGCCAACACAGAGTCCGCGTTGCGAATCGCAATGCTGCGATAGTCCTCACGATTGAAAACGCGCCGCCTCCGCAAACGCAGCGAGCATCAATCCATTCCACCCCGTCAAAATCTTTTCAGCGCGCGCCGGTTTCACGCGCCGTTCGCGCGCTGTGAATAATTTTTGGCGCGCGTCGTTCAACTTGCATTCGATTTCGGCGTCATCGAGCTTGTGCATTGCCGCGAGAACATCATTGTCGCGGACGCGATGCAAAATGTTTTTGCCCTCAAAGTTTCCGTTCGCGGTGACGCCATAGGCGTCCATAAACAACTGTGCGTCGTTCGTATCCTGTCGCGTTTTGGAAACAATGAGCAAACCCGACGCGTTGCCGCCCAACGCGTTACGAATTTCTTCTGGTGTCCACACAAAGAACTTGCCTTCGTGCCATTCGGAATCCGCATCTTGCGAGGAATAGAATCCGCCTTCGGGCGATGTTATTTCGCGGACGATGTAATCTAAAATTTCTGCGGTGATGTGGCGATAAAAAACATCGCCGGTGATTTGATACGCATGCAAATAAACGCGCGCGAGCAGCGCGTTGTCGAACAACATTTTTCCGAAATGCGGGCCAAATTTCTTACAAACTGCTGTTACGCAGAGGTAGGGCAAATTTCAAATTTGTCGTACATTTTCACGCTATTTTTCCATGGGACTGCGTAACCTGAGTTACAAAGAAGATTCAGAGAAACATGGCAAACGCTGCAATCCTGCGTGCCCAGCATTAGAGAGCCAGATCGCGTTATCGAGCCGATCCTCGCTCAACACCCCGAACGTCGTCACCCACAACAGATAGCGCGGAAAAATTTTCCGCCGCGCCTGTTCCATCAAACGAAAAATATGTTCCGCTTGTGTCCAACTTGTCGTCACCACGAGAACATGCGGATCGGGCTCTGCCTGACGCTGTGACATGCGCCATAATTGCCAATAGAAATACTCGTTGAATTTGGCTTGCAAATTCACCGCCGATTCACGCGTGCGGTCTATTTCCACCACAAAGCGAAACGGCTCACCTTGCCCGTGCCACACACCACGCCCATCGGGCAGAAACCGATGCCAAGTGCTGCCATATCGGAAATAGCGCGCACTCTCGATTTCGCTGAACCATTCAAAGCGAATATTTCGTTCCCGCGCCAGGTTCACCCATGCCAGAAAAAAATCATTCGTCGCAATGGTGTGTGCAAGATGAAACACCAACCGCTTGACCCCAGAACGTCCGCCACTCGCTTTCAAGTAGCGTTTCACCCCGCGCCCAAAACCCGCCTCTGCGGCCTCATATTGCGTGCCAAGTGGCGAGAGCAAATACCGTCGCGTTCTTTGATGCTCCAATCGTTCCGCCAAGCCCATCCGCCTCAATTCTTGCAGCGCCTTGCTTACACGGTCAGGATGCTCCTGCATCAGCCATGCGAGTTGTTGCACGCTCAACAATGGCCGGGTGGCAAGACGGAGCAGCACACGTTTGGCTTGCGCGGACAGTGCGAGTTTGAGTTGCAACAAGTTTTTCAAACCACGCGATGTCTCCCGCCCCTTTCTTTCCAACACAAAACCGCCAATCCGGCCGCTGCGCGTTCCTGCTAGCGGCTGAAACGGACATTCCGCCCGCGGCAGCCATACCTGCCCTTGCGTAAATGTCTGCCACGCGTTTCGTTCCACCGAAAACCAAATCGGCGCATGCGCGCCGTGTTCGCGCAAGTGGGCCCGTGTAGTGAGTAAAAGCGCCGCATGCAGATTCCCACAAAATTCCATCCGAGCCCAGAGCATTTCGCGCACCTGTTCCAAACGCTCGTGATTTGCAACCACAAACAGCAGGGCTGGCAAATTGCGGTCCGGCTCCCACTCGCGAAATTGCCACAGCCATTCTGCCAAATGAAGCAAGCGCCGCACATCTACGCGCAAACGTTCATCGTCCCACTCCACTGCAATTCGCAGCGCGTTGCCATTGCCGTCCACAAGCCGCGCGCGTCCGTGCAATCCAATCGTCTTTTCCTTGATGCGAAAGGGATACACCTCCTGAACGAGCGTGCCAAGCGCTTGCGCGGAATATGCTCCACGCGTCAACTCCAACACCAAATCGCGCACCGCACACACCATCTCGATGCGCCATAGAATCTCGACGTGCCGCGCGCGCGCAATGGAATACCTTTGGCGATACGCTCGCTCCTCCACTTGCGCCTGTGCAGCCAACCTTTTGACTGCGCGGTCGGTGAGCGCATACACCGCGCGCAGGTTCATACGCGCACAACGCGGATTGAGCCGTTGTAGCAAGCGTTGCGCCAACAATTCCTGTAACGCGGCATACAGGCGGGTGGACGAACGCTGGACCCAACCTCCGAGTTGGTCAGCGGTCAGCCACGGTTCATCACGCAACGCACGCAGAATCCGCAAGGATGAATCAGAAAGAGAATTCATCATCAACTCCAACCCGCAAGACTGCGAAGGAGAAAGAATTGGCAAGCCAAGAGAGCCAAGCCAGAGCATCCGGACATTGCGAATGAAATGCGGAATCAATCCAGAAGATAGAGACAAGTGAAACGAATGACAACGCTTACAGATGTCGAGAGGAAACGACAAAATCTCAAGGAAACACTCAACCTGATCCTGCAGCGTAGTCATACACACCAACACAAATGGAATCAATCTATATGAAAATAATAGAACTCGCGTGTGTGATTGGCGAGGGCGCGGCGCGTTCTTGCCGATAGAGCTTGATGATTCCGACCAGCGTCCTCTTTCCGAACGCGCAGAACGTCTGACCAGAATTTCCCACTGCGCCCCTGCCCTCCGCGCCGCGCTCCGCGTAACCAAATTCCATAGTTCGATCCCGTACCCTCCCTCCTACTGCAAACTCTTTGCCGCATCAATTGCCGATCTCCTTACCGCGCTTGATCAATAATCAGGGTGTTCCCCAGTCAGGTTATGCAGAATGAAACGCTAACGCCCACATCTACTGCCCAACGCGCGCAAAAGAAAAAAGCGAGAGGTGTCCATGTTCGGACAATGTTCTCGCTTCAAGATACGTGATTTGGTGCGCCAAGCAGAGGGAGGTTAGGACAATACCCGGAAAATCTCCGGAAAGAAGCCGCGCCACGACTTGGTTTTGGGTTTCGCAGGTGGTGGTTGCACCCGCGGCAACGGCGTGAGATACCGGATGTCAAAGCCGCGTCGCGGATTTTTCAACCTCTCCAGATGGCATATGACTTGGTGCAACATGGCAACCGCTTCGGGATGCAGTGCGCGTCCGCGCCATTGAATCGCGAAGTCATGGTGTCGTGCGGCGTGCGCGAGCAAGTAACAGGTCAAATCGCGGTGAATCAAGGCAAGGGCTTGACCTGTCGTACGGGGTATGGGACGAAAGAGGCCCGTGTGTCTCACCTGCTCCCATGACTGCGTCCACGCATAGCCTCGTGGATTTTCCACCATCTCACGCACAATCGTCACATCGCATTGTCCGTTCAAACCTGCATAGCCGTTTACTCTTTGCAGTGTGAACAATAAATCGAACGCTGCCGATTGCAGATGCATCCACTCGGTTGACGTCGCCGCGTCTTGACCCTCAAACGGCGCAAGCGGCAAGCCCGCGCGCCGGCACAATTCGTCCAATGCCGCACCCGCCACGCGCGTGCTATCCGTCCAATCGCGTGCCAGTTGGTCAAGCATTGTCATCACTCCGAGCGGCGTTTGCGCAAGCGCCGGGAGTTCGCGCAACAATTCCTCTGCCGTGCGCCGATCATACACCACGTCTGTCACGGTCGCCACATGTTCGAGGAGTGCGAGTTGTTCATCTTTGGCAAGTGGCGCGAAAGAGGTCACGCCGAGGTGTGCGCGCGTGTTGCTCTGCGCCAGCCGCGTGACTTGCCACGGCAGCGCCGCACAGAGGACGGCGGGCGAGAAGGTCAGTTGGGCGAGTACTTCACTTTGGTCGGCTTCGGACAAACGGTCCAAATCATCTATCAAGAGCAGCAACTTGCCCGCGCGCTCTACCGCGCGCAACAAATCTGGCAATTCCTCAATGCCGGGTGTCTCGCCGCCAAAGGACAACAACGTGTCTGCGATATAGTCATGGATGCTGCGCCGATTGCGCGCATGGATGACATACTCGCCCGCAGAAAAGTAAAACGGCAAGATGCCCTCACTGTGGCGGAGGAATTGCCCTGCATACTGTCGCGTCAGGAATCTCAAAAAAGCCGTACGTCCACTCCCCAATTCTCCGACCACAAACCCCGCCATGCCCATTGTCTCGGCGCTTGCTCCCGCGAGCACGTCGGGTGCGTGCGCTTGTCCGCGTAATTTTTGGAATTCAAGTCGTCGTTCCACAAAGCACATCGTAGGCAGATTGCGGCGCTGTAGGCCGGGTAAGCGCGCACTTGCATGTGTCATCCATTCTGCGATCCACATCACTTGTTCAGGTACGGCTACTTTGATTGTCTCAGTGTCAAGCTGTGGGATGATGGCATCCTTTTGCGAGAAGCATGTTGCGGCATGATCCTCCTCGCGCGGTGCGCGTTCTTCGAACAATTCCGGCACAAGTGCTTCTAGCCGTAGCGCCATGACGCGCGCGGCGGCGTTCAAATAATTGCCAAAGGTGCGGCGCTCACTGTCGGAGGGGCGGTGCGGCAAGCCACTCACAACGATTTTCCCGAACTGTTCCGCACTCAACAAGGAATGGAGGGCGCGTAGCGTTTCAAGGTCAAGGGTGTCGCCAGCATTGACCCACTGCTTGGCTTGGCGCAGAAATTCGCGCGCATGGCTCACGTCCGCGCAAAAAGTAATCACGCTGGCGATAGAAGGTGCGGGTTGTGCAGCGGAAATCGGGTCGAGGTAGGAGTGCCAAAAGAATACAAGCCCTTGTAAAAGCGCGAGGTCGGGCGGGACTTTTTGGTATTCTGGAATGAAGAGGGAAAGGGCTAGCGCCTTGCCGATGTGGCGCACCTGTTCGTCAGGGTTGAGCGCAAGGTGGTCGGATTGAAGACGCAGGGCAACCAGGAGACGTTCGAGATTGGGCTGGGCGACAAGTGGGGAGTGTTTGGCGCGGCGTGGGTTTTGAGTGATGGCAGCAAAATGGTCTTTGAGTTGTTTGGCGCGTGGGTCAACGCGATTGGCTCGGGGCATCCTGGGATGGCTTTCCTTTCGGTTGGTGGGAATGGATGTGGAAACAAGACGCCGCGTGGGGTGTGTGTGTTCCGCTTTCCAATGTCTTGCGCGAGGTTTTCCGCAAACGGCTGCAAATGATTGACACAGGATGCTAATCTGCAAGCGAATCACGCGATATGCGAGAATAATTTACGCGACAACAGGCGTGCCGTCGCCAAAGTTTCACGAGCATCTTGTTACTCGCCGAAATGGATAGTCCCTGGGCTGAGGCATAAGCATTTTTCACTCTCCAAAGTGGAACCATGAATCTCGTGCCTTTCCGAACCAAATTAGCTATCCATATTTCGCCAAGGAGTATAGAAATGACCGAGCGCCCAGTGAATATCGCAACTGTAAAAGAAACCCAGAATCTAGATGCCGGACAGAATCGAGCCGATCTACAGACCAAATCCAGTACGCAAATGAAATCTGCTTTCGCTTTCGATCCTGTAAGAACCCCTATGTGTTTCAGTGTTTTGGATAAGGAACAATACCGCCGTCGTCTCGCGCGCTGTTACTGTCTGCTGAATGCAACTGCAAGACGCAGACAGCAAACACTTGCGATGCTCGTGCCGCCTGAAACTCCCCAATCCAACGAAAGCGCCATAGCAACTCTTGACAATGCAACACATGAATAGTATAATACTACGCGGTGAAATACGAACCTCTCAATATTCGCAATTTTCCGTCAAGCCTCAAGAAAACGCTTCAGGCGCTTGCCAAGAAACATCATCGCAGTTTGACACAAGAAATCATATTGGCGTTGGAAATCTATCTGGAGCGCGAAGCAAACTTGTCGGAAAACAAAATCAAGTAAGATACAAACGTCCCCTGAAGGTGCTAGGAACACCCACAGAGGACTAACCCATACCGTTGAGGTACCAACGGCACAGGCTGATGCTGATTATAGCGGCATCAGTTAACGCGCGCAAAGCATTTGTCGCCTGTCGTTGGCAATAATATGACAGGCGATTTTTGTTGACTCAAAAGTCCCTGTCAAGAGAAGGGGACCAAAAATGAGTAAGCGAGCCGTACTGTATGCGCGTGTGAGCGGTGACGATCGCGGGCGAGAAGGGCGCAATCTTGGCGGGCAATTGGAAATGTGCCGTGACTACGCCACTAAGCGCGGTTATACGATTGTTGCTGAGCTGGCTGAAGATGACCGCGGGGCAAGCGGCGCGTCGTTTGAGTTACCGCGCTTGAATGAAGTTCGCGATCTGGCGCAAGGCGGGTTGTTTGATGTTCTGGTTGTTCGGGAAATTGATCGGCTCTCTCGCAACCTCGCAAAGCAACTTATTGTCGAGGATGAATTGAAACGTGCCGGAGTATCCATCGAATACGTGTTGGGCGAATACCCCGACACCCCCGAAGGAAATTTGATGAAGCATGTCCGTGCCAGTGTAGCAGAATACGAACGCTTGAAAATCATCGAGCGTATGGTCCGCGGGCGCTATCTCAAAGCCAAGAGTGGCGGAATTCTTGTCGCGAAACATCCGCCGTTTGGGTACTCGCTCGAACTATCCCCGGATGGCAAAAAATACAATCTGATCATTCAAGAACAGGAAGCAAGGATTGTTCGCCTAATCTTTGAATGGTTCACCATCGGTGATGGCACAGGCGAGCCGCTGGGTTCCCGAATGATCGCCACCAAGCTTAACAAGCTGGGAGTACCCACCGCAAGCAATCCGATTCGCAAAACCCGCTCAAGAATGTGGGCGTGTAGTGCTGTGAGAAGCATTCTTCAAAATGAAACGTATCTGGGCAATTGGCGCTACGGAAAAACGCGCAGACGCAAAAAAAATCCCCGCGAAACTGTTGTATCGGTGCAAGTTCCGGACATCATAGACCGAGAGACGTGGGACATTGCTCAAGAACGTATCAAGCGTGGAAACGAAAAATACCAACGGCGTATGACCTATCAATATTTGATGAGCCATCGCCTGCGGTGCGGAAAATGCGGTCGCCTATTGCATGTGAACGTCGTCTACAATCGCACGAAAACAAGGACCAAGGTTTACCGATATTACATCTGCGAGGAAACCGGAACGAATCTTGTGCGCTGTCGAGAAATACGCTCCAACATTCAACGCGTCGATCAAACGATTTGGGAGTGGGTTAAATCAGTTTTGTTGGATACCGCTCAGCTCGAAAGTGGGTTAGACGCGTATCGTGAGGCGAATGCAAAAGAAACCGCACACATTCAAGAACGCCTTCAGGTGACGGACGAATTATTGGCTGACCACAAAGACCAACTCGAGCGACTGCTCGATTTATATCTGTCGGGCGAATTTCAAATGGAGCTGCTGGTGGAGCGCAAGACTCGACTTGAAGCGACGATTACGGCATTGGAGCAAGAACGAATAGAGGTTGCCAAACGGGTTGAGAGTCAGGTTCTCACATCGGAACAAGTCGAAATGCTGAAACAGTTCGGAGCGCAGGTGGCACAAGATTTGAATGTCGCAGACAAGGAGTTTGCCGTACGCAGAGAGATTATTGAATTGTTGGATGTAACGGCCGAACTAATGAAGGAAGGGGAGGCGATGGTGTTGTACGCACACTGCATAGTCGGTGGTCGAACGCTGTGGCTAAAAGACAAACTTAATTGTGACAATTACTGCTGTACACGTCCGCGCCCAACGCGCGCAGGTCGAGCGGAATTTGACCCACCGCGTGCGCGCCGTCAATGATGGAAATAATGCCGCGCGCGCGCGCGCGGCGGCACAATTCTTGAACGGGAAAAATCAACGCGGTCGGCGACGTGATGTGCGACCAGAAGACAACGCGCGTGCGCGGCGTTACGGCGGACCACACGCGTTCGATAAAATCGTCTTCCGTCGTCATGGGCGTCGGAATTGCCGCGCGTTTGTACAGCGCGCCATTTTTTTCGCACAAAAATTCCCACGTGCGATCGAGCGCGCCGTACTCGTGATCGGTCGTGACGATTTCATCGCCCGCGTTCAATTTCAAGGAGCGCGCGACGATATTCAAACCCGTCGTCGCGTTCGGCACATACGTCAAATCGTCCGTATCACAATTCACGTACGCGGCGAGCGGTTCGCGCGCGGCGCGCAGCAATTCATCGAAACGGCGTCCGAGAAATTCGACGGGCTGCCGTTCCAATTCCAACTGCCAACGCTGATATTCCTCAAACACCGGACGCGGGCATGCGCCGAACGAGCCGTGATTGAGAAAAATGATTTCGGGATTCAAAAGAAATTGCGCGGATAGATCGGACATGGGTTTGTCAAAGGTTGAACCAGCGCGCGCGGCGGAATCGCGAGCAATAAATCGCACGGCAGTTCGCGCCCGTCGTTCCAAGTCGCCACATGCCGCGCCGCGTCCACCGCGGCGATTGTCGAATCTTTTACGTACGTGATGCCGCGCTCGGCAAACGCGTCGAGCAGCGCGCGCGAAATTTCGGGCGACGGCGGAGTGGGAATGTGAATGCGTTCCCATCGCCGCCCAAGCATTGTATCACGACCCGCGCGCCGCGCCTGTGTTATACTTGGGCAGGCATGGCTATCACCATTCGCGATATGCAAGGCAACGTCGTCGGGTATCAAGACCGCGACGGCACGCTGCGCGCCGCCGACAAGAAAAAAATCGGCGCGCTCAATCCGCGCAACGGCACGCTGCGCGACCGCCACAATCAAGAGGTCGGTTTCATTGACAGCGACGGCAACGTTGTGGACCGTTATCGTCGGCGCGTCGGACGCATCGGCAAAGACGGCGTCGTCGAAGATTGGCACGGCATTGCATTGTACACGGGCAGCGCCGCGCCGCTGCTTTTGGATTTCGTTCAAACCGCAGCGGACAGCGCGTCGGAACGTTTTGATTTCGACGCCGCCGCGCGCCAAGCCGCCGGTTCCGGCGCGACCGAATTTGAACATCGCCTGCGTCCAGCGCAATCGGCGCGCGAACGTTTGACCAACGCCGTAATGCAAGAAGGATTCGTTTCGCCTTCCGTGTTGGGTTGTCTCGGTTTAATCGGCGCGGTCGTGATCGGGCTCGTAATCTGGTTTGTGTTTCAAAATCCATCGCTAATCTCGCGTCCCGCCGCCGCGCCCACTGAAAACGCGGCGCTGGTTCCCGCCAAGACCAATGCCGCCAACTCTGCGCCCGCCAACGCCGCGCAAGTCACCGCGACGCCGCAGCCCGCGACCGGCAAAGTCAATGCGGAGCTTTTGAATTTGCGCGCGGGTCCCGGCGTCAATTTTGATAAAGTGGACAGCTTGAAACAGGATACGATTTTGGTCCTCGTTGGGCGGACGCAAGACAATACCTGGCTCAAGGTCAAAGCGCCGATTCTCGATAAAGACGGCTGGGTTGCGGCGCAATATGTTGATACCACCGCCGACCTGAAACAATTGCCAATCGTCGCGGCGCCCGCGCCATAACGCGCGGTAAAATTTGACAGCGCGCTGGATTGCCCTATAATCGCCCGCGCCTTATGCAAATGAATTACGTACGACAACTTGCGACGTTCTATATCGCAAATCAATTGGCGCCCCATCTGTCGCCCAACGCGCGACAGACGCGGCGTTTATTTTTTCTCGTGAATTGAGAGCCAACGTTCTAGTTTGGCTCTCTTTTTTTTTGCCTTGCGGCAGGTCGAATCCGCAAAAAAATAAGGAGCAAAAATGACCCCGACCCTCGTAACAAATCGAAACGAAAGCGCCGGACGCGCGGCGTATTTGCCGTTCGGCGAAAAACGCGACGGCCCCTTGTTCAATCAACACATTCTTTCGGTGAAACAATTCTCGCCCCGCGACCTCGCGGCGGTGATGGCAGTGGCGGACGAAATGCGGCTGATGGTCGAACGCGTCGGCGCGTTCGATTTGCTGCAAGGCAAGGCGATGGCGGCGTTGTTTTATGAACCCTCGACGCGCACGTCGGCGTCGTTCATCGCGGCGATGCAGCGGCTCGGCGGCGGATTCATCCCCATCAATCAAGTGCGCTATTCGTCCGTCGCCAAAGGCGAATCGCTGCCCGACACCATTCGCACGCTCGAAGCGTACGCGGACGTGATTGTGCTGCGGCATCCCGAAACCGGGTCCGCCGCGCTCGCCGCGCAGTTCGCGCGCAAACCCATCATTAACGCGGGCGACGGCATCGGCGAACATCCGACGCAGGCATTGCTCGACCTGTTCACGATTTTGCACGAGCGCGGCAAAATTGACGGCGCGACGGTGACGATGCTCGGCGATTTGAAATACGGGCGCACGGTTCATTCGCTCGCGCGTCTGCTGGCGCGGTACGACGTGAAACTCAATTACGTAGCGCCCGCCCTTTTGCGGATGCCGCGCGAAGTGATGGACGAATTGAACGCGCACGATATTCGGCAAACGGAAACGGCGGCGCTCGAAAACGTTTTGGGCGAAACGGATGTGTTGTACGTGACGCGCATTCAAAAAGAACGTTTTGCGGATTTGGCGGAATATGAGGCGGTCAAAGATTCGTACGTCATTACGCCCGCTACGTTGACGCGCGCCAAACAGGACATGGTGTTGATGCACCCGCTGCCGCGCGTGGGCGAAATCAGTCCGGCGGTGGATGACGACCCGCGCGCCGCGTACTTTCGCCAAGTCGAGTACGGGATGTATGTGCGGATGGCGCTGCTGGCGATGGTGTTGGGGAAAGCGTGAGAAATATAAAGCGCAATGGACAATACACAATGCGCAATGAATAATGCACAATGCGCAATGCAGAATAAAAAATGTGGAATAGGGATGGGGCGATGGAAATGACGTTTGTTGAAAAATTGGAGCTGCGTGTGCGTCGAGCGAATTCTTTGTTGTGTGTGGGGCTTGACCCGCGCGCGGACAATGCGGACGACGCGCGCGCGCAGTGTTGGCGCGTGATTGAGGCGACGCACGAATACGCGGCGGCGTTCAAACCGAACAGCGCGTTCTTTGAAGCGTTCGGCGCGGCGGGAATGAACGCGCTGCGCGAGGTCATCGCGCATGTGCCGCCAAATATCCCGGTCATCCTCGACGCGAAACGCGGCGACATTGCCGACACGAGCGCGGCGTATGCGCGCGCGGCGTTTGAAATTTTGGGCGCGCACGCGCTGACGGTGAATCCGTATCTCGGCGGCGACGGCGCGGCGCCGTTCTTGGCGAACGCGGAACGGGGCGCGTTCGTACTGTGTAAAACGTCGAACGCGGGCGCGGATGAATTTCAGACGCTGCCGACGAACGACGGCGCGTTATTTGAACTGGTCGCGCGGCGCGCGCAAACGTGGAATGTGAAAAATAACGTCGGGCTCGTCGTCGGCGCGACGGACCCGACGCGCTTGGCGCGCGTGCGCGAACTCGCTCCCGCAATGTGGTTTCTCGTACCCGGCATCGGCGCGCAAGGCGGAGATTTGGAAATGACTTTGCGCGCGGGTTTGCGCGCGGACGGGATGGGTCTGCTCATCAACGCGTCGCGTTCGATTGCGTCGGCGGCGCATTCGGGCGACGCGGCAAAAAGGTTGCGCGATGAAATGAACGCGTATCGCGTATCGAAAAACGCGACCAATCCATCAAAGTTCAGAAAGCCGGAATCGGAAATTGCCGAGCGTCAACTCGCGCGCGACTTGGTCGATTCGCGCTGCATCCGATTCGGCGAATTCACGCTCAAATCCGGGCAGCGTTCGCCGATTTATCTCGATTTGCGGCGGCTCGTTTCGTATCCCGCAATTTTGAAACGCGTCGGGCGGGCATACGCAAACGTTTTGCGCGAACTAGAGTACGAACGCCTCGCGGGAATTCCGTACGCCGCGCTGCCGATTGCGACGGCGGCGGCATTGGAATTGAACAAACCGCTGCTCTATCCGCGCCGCGAGACAAAAGCGTACGGAACCAAGACGGCGATTGAGGGCGAATACAACGCGGGCGAAACTGTTGTCGTGTTGGACGATTTGGCGACGACGGGCGAAACGAAATTCGAGGCAATTGAAAAATTGACGGGCGCCGGTTTGCGCGTGCGCGACATTGTGGTGTTGATTGACCGCGGGCAAGGCGCGGGCGCGCGGCTCGCGCAGGCGGGCTATCGTTTGCACGCGGTCACGACCCTGCCGCGTCTGTTGGAGATTTGGCGCGCGGCGAATGTAATTACGCGCGAACAGGACGCGGCGGTGAGAAATTTTTTGCAGACATGAGCAGAGAACGACGGAAAGCGGAATTCGGAAAGCGGAAAGCGGAATTCCAAGTTCAAAATTCAAAATTCAAAATTCGCAATCTGCAATCTGCTATCTGCAATCTGCCAGCTGCAATCGAAAATCTTGATGTACGAAAATCTACGTCCGCTTTTATTTCGACTCGACCCGGAAACCGCGCATCATGTGACGCTGGGTTTGCTGCGGTGGGCGAGCGTTTTGCCGGGCGCGCGTGCGACGCTGCGCGCGCTGTATGATTTTCAAGACGAACGTTTGCGCGTGAACGCGTTCGGCGTCGAATTCAAAAATCCGGTGGGGTTGGCGGCGGGTTACGACAAAAACGCGATTGCGACGCCCGGTTTGGCGGCATTGGGCTTTGGTCACATCGAAGTTGGCACGGTGACGCGACTGCCGCAAGCGGGCAACGATAAACCGCGCGTGCGGCGCGTGCCCGAAGCGCGCGCGCTTGTCAATCGCATGGGCTTTCCGAACGCGGGCGTCGCGCGCTTGCGTCTGCCCCAACGCGAATTGAAATTTTCCGATACGCGTTTGGGCGTCAACATCGGCAAGGGCAAAGACACGCCGCTCGAAAACGCGGCGGAGGATTACGTGGCGTTGTTAAATGCCGTACACGCGCGCGCGGATTACGTTGCCGTGAACGTTAGTAGTCCGAACACGCCGGATTTGCGCGCGCTGCAAACGCGCGCGGCAGTGACGCCGTTATTGAAACGTCTCGCGGACGCGCGTGACGCGCTGACGCCGCGCGCGCCGGTGTTGGTGAAAATCGCGCCCGATTTGGATTGGGACGAAATTGACAACGTTGTGAACGCGGCGCGCGACGTGAATTTGGACGGCGTGATTGCGACAAATACGACGATTGCGCGCGACCATCTGCCCGAATATGCAAAACAATTCGCAGGCGGACTGAGCGGCGCGCCGCTGCGCGCGCGGACGACGGAAATTATTTATCACATTGCGACGCGCACGCGCGGCGAGTTTCCGATTGTGGGCGTCGGCGGCATCGAAGACGCGGCGAGCGCGTTGGAGAAATTGCGCGCGGGCGCGACCTTGATTCAAATTTTTACGGGGCTGGTTTATCGCGGTCCGCGCGTGCTCAAAGAAATCAATCAGGCGATCTTGCGCCAAGAAACGCCCAAACGGACGTGGGCGCTGCATCCGACCTAATTATTTGTTCGGCGGAAAAACGTCGAACGCGGAAAAATCCACCCAATACAAACCCGCGAGATTTGGCACGCGCGCGCGGATTCGTTCCCCGATTTCGCGCGGCGCGTCCGCCAACGCGCTCCACCATTTTTTATCGGCGGGATAACCGAATTGAAAACCCACTTGGGCGGGCGCGAACGTTTTGCCCCAAGTTTCAAATTCATTGACCATCGCGTCGAGCGATTCAAACTGCTGCGAATCGTCCACAAACACGATGCCTTCGCGTTCCGTCGGCGGCATTTTTTCGACAGCCCAATGTTTGAGAAAGAGGCGATAGGTCGGATTGAAAGCGCGCGCGGCGTCGCGCCACAGCCGCGCGTCGGCGTCGCTCACGCGCGCGCCTTCGGGTTTGTCCGTTGATTGGAACCATTCCACATCCACGCCGACGCCGACGACGGAAGGATGCTGCGCGTATTTTTCCAAAACGATTTTGATCAATTCATCCACCGGCGCGTTGCCCGGTTCCACTTGCAGCCACACCTGCGCGCCGAGCGCGTCGAATAACGTCAACGCTTCTTCATTCCGATCCTTCATCGAAAAATGAATCGCGGGATTGTCGCTCTTGCCGAAAAAGGTCAATTGCGTGCCGGTCCCCGAAACGTTTCCCACAATCCAAATCATTTGCGGCGGCGCGCCGTCGAAACGCTCCGACATGTTTTTAGCGAAATCCGCCCAGTATTTCGCGCCGGGGTCGTACGGCGGCCCGTAAGTTGAAAAACGAAAACCCGCGCCAAAGGGCAGCGGCGGCAGTTCGGATTTTTTCCCTTGCGCCGTTTCCACAATCGCGTTCAATAACGAATTTTCGCCGGGCGCGTCGTCGTTGAGCGTCCAAAACATGATGCCGTTCGCGCGTTCCAGCGCCAACGCGGTTTTTGCGCGCATCGTCGGCAAACCGTTGTACGCGGCGGCGACGCCGTGATAATTGAAAAAATCGGTCTGCGCCGCGCGGGCGTCGTTTTTTACCAGTTTGGCGAACGAGACATCGCCGGGCGACGCGTAAAAGGGAACGCCCAAGACCATCTTGGCCTGCGCCAAACCGCGCGCGTGCCAATAGTCCAACGTTTTTTGCGCGAGCGCGTAGGTCGAATGATGCGCGCCGCTGTCCGCATACGCCATCAAGTTGAGAAAATCCACCAGCGCAAACGTTTCGTCGGGAATTCCGTCCGCGTGGTCGCCATACGCGGCGACGGCGGCGGTCAATAGTTTTTTGCGCGCGTCGAGCGCGGCGCGCAATTCGCGCATCAGCGCAAGAAAATTTTCCGACGACGCGCCGCCGGTGGGATATTCCCAATCCAGGTCCACGCCGTCGAGATTGTGTTCGTCCACGTATTGCATCAAGCTGGCGATAAATTTCGCGCGCAGTTCGGGCGACGCGGCGAACGCTTCAAATTCTTGGTCGAGGCCCCAGCCGCCGACGGAAAGCAAAACGCGGATATTTTTCGCGTGCGCGGTTTCGACGATTTGCTGCAACTTCCAAACGTTGGGCGGGAAATCGAGCGAGCCGTCTTTTTTCGGCAGCGCGAACGCGTAATTGACGTGCGTGAGTTTTTCGATTTGCGCGGGCGCGACGGGAACGCCCCAATCGGTAACATAGGCGATAATGCGAAACGCAGCTTGCGGTTCCGGCGTCGCAGTAGGGAACGCTGGTTCTAGCGTTCCCTGCAATGGAATGGTTGCAGTCGCAGTAGGGAACGCTGGTTCTAGCGTTCCCTGCAATGGAATGGTTGCAGTCGCAGTAGGGAACGCTGGTTCTAGCGTTCCCTGCAATGGAATGGTTGGGGTCATGGCACGGAGAAAATCTGGCGGCGACGCGGGCGTTGCGGCATTGCACGCGGCGAGGAGCAAAATCAAAACGCTCAAGTAACGCATCATGTTTGTGTTCCAGTCCATTACAATTTTGGACGCGGGAAAAAAAAAGATAAACGCCGAAAAAGCAAAAACAAGTTTTAGTTTCCGCGTTCAGCCGCGTTGAGCCGCGTCCGAATGTACGCATGGCGACGTACCGCGTCCGCTCTTGGCGTTTTTCAAATCAACCGGCGAACGGCGGCGCGTCGGCGGTTTGAATCGTCGCGTCGAGTTTTTCGCGGACGGCGGGCGAGAGCGCGACGTCGGCTTGTTCCATCCCCAAAAGGACCGCGCCGACGACGGGCGGGACTTGGAGTTTCACGAGTTGCGCGTAGGGCGCAAGTTTCAAAATCGTTTCACGCGCGGGGCGAATCAAAATCTCGCCGACGTTCCACATGCTGCCGACCAACGCTACGTCGAAACTTTCATTTTCAAAATTTAATTGACGAATGACCGCGTTCGCCAATTCGCCGAGTTCGCTGCCCGCGCGGGCGATTAAATTTTGCGCGACGAGATCGCCCTGCGCCGCCACGTGGAAAACGAGCGGCGCGGCGGACGCGTTCAAAACGTAACGATAATTGATGATGCCTTCCAGTAAATCCGCGACGTCGCGCGCGCCGACGCGTTCCATCATCGCTTCCGCCAAACGCGTGGGCGCGCCGCGCTGCGTCCACATGTGCGAAATGGCGACAATCGCCCACTGCACCAATTCGCTCGCGCCCGCGCCTTCGCCCATCCACAAGCCCGCGCCCGTGACCATGCCTTCGCGTTTGCGGTCGCGCGTGCGTCCGCGCGCATTGCAGCCCGTTCCCGCAACGACGGCGACGCCCCAACTGTCGCGCGCGCCGGCAATGACGCCGAGCATCGCGTCGTTCACAATGTCCAGCGGCGCGTCCAAGCCCAGCGTCGCCACCGCGTCGAGCATCGGCGCGCGTTCGGTTTGCCAATCAAAACCGGCGATGCCAAAACCCGCGCCCGCGATGTCGCGCGTCGTGAGCCGCGCGTTTTCTAGCGCCGCGCGCGTCGCTTCGCCGAGCGAACGAATCAAGCCGTCATAGCCGACGGATTCGTGATTGCCCGCGCCGCCTTTGCCGAAACCGAGAACCTGACCCGTTTCGTCCGCCAGGCACGCGTGGCTTTTGGTACTGCCAATATCAAGTCCGAGAAAATAACGAGGCATAGATGAGGTTAGGTGATTGGGTGATTGGGTGATTTTTGATTGACGTTTCACGCCGCGCGCATGGCGTCGCGCAGGACGCGATAGCCGATGACGTGGACGCCGGATTCTGCAAGCATAACGCGGAATTTTTCATTCAAAAATAATTTGTGGTCGGCGACGCGGCTGCGCCAATCGGGCGCCATCGCGCGCGCTTCGGCGGTATCGCGGACGGGATGAAAGACGAGCGCGCTCAAACCGACGGGGAGCGCGTCCAACGCGCGCCGCGCCTCTTGCAAACGATTTTTGTGATGTTCCAACGCGAGCGCGTCGAAATGGTCAAAGAGCGGCATACCGCGTTTTTCGGCGCGGCGCAGCGCCGCCAAAACGTTTTTGGGCAGGTCGCGCATCCACGCGTGTTCGGGTTTGAGAACGAACGCGGGCAAATTAAATTTTTTCGCGACGCGCAGATACGCGGGCAAGATGCGCGGATGAAACGCCGTGAGCATGTGCGTATCCATGTGCGTCACGTCAAAACCGGACGCCAACACGCGTTCCACCTGCGCGGTCAATTCAATTTCTATGGCGTCGGGCTGCGCGCGTTCTTGGGTCGGCTCGCTGCGCGAATAAAAATAACCGTCCGCGTCCAAGAGTCCGCTCGCGGGGTCCCGCGTCGAAAGCGCGCCCCAACGAAAACGTTCCCATTCGCTGTTGAGCGTGCAGTGAACGCCAATGTCGAAACGCGGATTGTTTTGGCGCGCGCGAAAAATTTCGGCGGCGGCAGGATACCACGGACACGGCGCCATCGTCGCGGCGGAGGACATGATGCCAAATTCCAACAAATCCGCGTACGCGTCCACCGACGCCTGACACATGCCAATATCGTCCGCGTGCAAAATGACGACGCGCGCGTTTTCCGAATAACCGAGTTTTTGGAGGATGGGGTTCATGGGAGGGGGGGATTTTTGATTTTCGATTTTTGATTTTCGATTTTCGATTTTCGATGTTCGATTTTCGATTTTCGATTTTTGAATTTCGACTTTTGAATTTCGACTTTTGAATTTCGAATTTTGAATTTCGAATTTCGACTTTTGAATTTCGACTTTTGAATCGCTACTTGAAAAACTGCGGCAGATATTGTTTATTTGTTTCCAACAAATCATCCAACACCGCTTCGGCTTGGTCGGGTTTGGGTCCGAGTGGATTTGTGATGAGCGCTTGGTACGCGGCGTCGCGGTCGCCATGCACGGCGGCTTGGACGGTGAGCAGCTCGTAGGATTTGACTTGGGCGAGCAGGCCAAAACACGCGTCGGGCAGCGGGTCGGCGGGAATTGGATGCACACCCTTGCGATTGACGTTGCACGGCATTTCCAAAACCCAATGCGCGGGATATTCCGCCACCGCGCCGTTGTGTTTGACATTGACGACGTGCGTTTCATTCAAATCGTTGTAATGCGCGTTGAGCAATTGCGTGGCGACGGTGGAATAGTACGCGCCGCCGCGTTTCATCAAAGCGGCGGGCATCTCGGTCAACGCGGGGTCGGCGTATTGCGCCAACAAACCTTTTTCGATTTCTTGCACCTGTTCCGCGCGCGAGGGGGGCCACTGTGCTTGTTCCGCGAGTTTGTGCGCGGTGTTGTAAAAGTATTGCAAATAATAATTCGGAATCACGCGCAGCGACTCGATCAAACGCGGATTCCATTCGGGTTCCGCCTCTGCTTTCAATTCGTTCACATAGCCGGCAATAATTTCGTTCCACATCTCTTCGCCGTCGAGCGTAAAGCCGCGATGCCAGGACAAATGATTGAGGCCGAGCGTTTTCAATTCTGCGCGCGACGGCGCGATTTTGGCGCCCAAACTTTTTTCCACGCGCGCCAGCAGATTCATTTTCGCGTTGATGGGAACGTTGCACACGCCGACCGCCAGAATGTCCGGCGCGTATTGCGATAACGCTTGCGTCACGAGGCCCGCGGGGTTGGTAAAATTGGCGAGCATGGCGTTGGGCGCGAGTTCGCGCAGGTCGTTCGCAATGTCGAGCAGGACGGGAATGGTGCGTAACGCTTTTGCCATGCCGCCGACGCCGGTCGTCTCTTGGCCGATCAAACCGTGCCGCTTGCCGAGATATTCATCGTTGCGCCGCGCGGGCATCATGCCCACGCGCAATTGCGTCGTCACGTAGCTCGCGCCCTGAATCGCGTCGCGCCGATTCGTCGTGAGAAAAATTTTAAAAGATGCGTTTTTTGCATCTACCATGCGCTGCGCGAAACCGCCGACGACGCGCAGCCGTTCCGCGTCCACGTCCATCAACCACAATTCGCGCAGCGGAAACGATTCCGCGCGCTGTAAAAAACCATTGACGAGTTCGGGCGTATAGGTTGAACCGCCGCCGATGACAGCAACTTTCATTTTAGAGACGAAAGACGAAAGACAAAGGACGAAGGACGAACGCTTTTGCACTTGGCGTTCGTCTTTGGTCCTTTATCATTTCTCCACTCCGGTAATGACGACCCCTTGCATGAAAAACTTTTGCATGAAAATAAAAATAATCACGGGAATAATCAGCGTCAAAATCGTTCCCGCCTGCGTGAGTTCGGGTTTGTTGCCATAGATGCTGTTGAACCGCGCCAAGCCGACCGAAATCGGCTGTAAATCGGGCCGCGTCGAAAGATAAATCAAGGGCGCAAAGTAATCGTTCCACGCGTACACGAAATGAAAAATGCCGACGGCAATCACGGCGGGCCACGCTTGCGGCAAAATCACCGAACGCAAAATGCGAAAGGGCCCCGCGCCGTCCACTTTGGCGGCTTCGTCCATCTCGCGCGGAATCGTCAAAAAGAATTGGCGCAAGAGGAAAATGTCGAACGCATTGGCAAAGAACGCGGGTACCAATAACGGCAGCCAGGTGCCAATCCAACCGATTTTCACGTAAAACGTGTACGTCGGAATCAGCGTCACGGCTTCGGGCAAAAAGACGGTGGCGATGACGATGGTGAACAAAAGTTGTTTGCCCGGAATGCGAAACCGCGCAAAGCCGTACGCGACCAAGATATTGGAAAGCAGCGTGCCAAAGGTGCCAATCACCGCGAGCGCGATGGTATTGAACATCAAGCGCGGATAATCGAGCAAGTCCCACACCTGTTGATAATTGGTGAGCGTCGGCGCAAATTCCCACGCGCGGTCGAGCGAACGCCACGCGCCGGTCCACACAATCGGCGGCGCGTCGAGATTCGCAGGGTCAAGAAATTCGCTCGTCGCGCGCCCTTTTTTGTACAACGCGAGTTCGCGCACGCCTTCGGCGAACGGCACTTTATAGATTTCGTACTCTTTGCCCTGATATTCAATCACGCGCGCTCGAGCGGGATACAACGGCGTGCCGAGTTCCGCGACTTGGGAAGGCGTTTTGAACGAGTTGAGCGTGATGCGCAGCAAGGGCGAAAGAAAGAACGCGAGCAGGACGACGACGATAAAGGTAATGATAAAGGAACGACTTGGTTCGCGCAAGGAGCGTATGAGCCGCGCGGAAAAGGCCGTCGTCGGCGCCAGGGTTTCATTTACTTGTTTGGTTGCCATAAGTCGTTTTCCTCAACGCGTTTCGCCGGCATAGTACACCCAATACTTGCTGCTCCAGAACAAAAAGATGGTGAGAACCAGAATGATGATGAATAGGACCCACGCTTGCGCCGCGCCGTACGACATGTTTTGAAACGTGAAAAACGTTTTGTACATATAAAGGTTGTAAAACATGGTCGCGCCGCCGGGGCGGCCCGTGCCATCGGTGACGACGAGCGGCACGAGAAAATATTGAAACACGCCGACGATGCCCAGCACGAGCGAATAAAAAATGACCGGCGACATCATGGGCAGCGTCACATTCCGCATCGTCGCCCACCACCCCGCGCCGTCCACCTTTGCCGCGTCGTACAATTCGGTCGGGACGCCTTGCAAACTCGCGAGATAGATAATGACCGCGCTGCCGATGCCCCACAAACCGAGAATCACCAAACTCGGATAAACCCATGTCGGGTCGTTCAACCAGCCGGGCGGATTTTGCACGCCCACCGCTTTGAGCGTTTGATTAATCCAGCCCTGTTCGGGATTCAACAAGCTGCCCCACGCAAAAATGCCCGCGACAAACGGAATGACGTAGGGCAGATAAAACATGACGCGGAAAAAACCTTTGGCGCGCAGATGTTTGCTATTGAGCAGGACGGCAACCGCGAACGGCACAGCCAAGCCGACCGGCAGCGCGATGAGCGCGTATTTGAACGTTACGCTCAACGCATTATGCAGCGACGAATCGCTCAACATTTTTTGATAATTGCCCAAACCGACAAAGCGCAGCGGCTCTTCTTGCGCGAGATTGATATTGCTGAATGAAAACGCAAGCGTCGCCAACATGGGAATGAGCGTGAATATCAAAAAGCCGACGAACCAGATGGAAATGAACCCAAGCCCTTGCAGCGCTTCGCGGCGCGCAATCGGTTTGAGGCGGGGAATCGTCAATAATTCTTTGAACGAATTCATAACTTGATCTCTCTGCTCTCTCCCTCCCGGCGGCGAGGCAAATCAACGGTGGGAGGGAGAGAGAGGGAAGAGAAGAACGCAGAGTAAAACCGGTTTGGGTTTTTACGGCGTCGCTTTTTTGTCAAAGACCGCTTGCAAATCTTTTTGGAACTGGGCGATTTCTTTGTCCATGTCGAGGCCGTCCGTCGTGTACAACTTGTTCAAGAATACGTTGGCGAGGTCGAACGACTCGTTGTAATTTGGCATGTACCCTTCGAACGACGGATTGTCCGCGTACGCGATGCCGTCCACGAAAACTTGCCAGTCCACTTTTTGCTTCCACGTTTCATTGAGGGAATCAAAGAACGCTTTTTGGTCCGCCGTGCGCGCGGGCATTCCGCCGTAAATTTTCAGCAGATCGAGCGAGGCGTCGCCGAGCAGATACGTCAACACGGTGAACGCTTCGTCCTGATGCTTGGACGCTTTGAGAATGCGGAAGGTGTCGGCGTTAAAGTTCGCGGTCGTTTTCCCTTTGTACGAAGGCACAACCGCCACGTCCCAATTGCCGCCCGCGTCGGTGACGCAGCAGGTGTACCACAAGTGCGTCAACGCGGTGGCGACTTTGCCGGAATTGAACGGATTGCCTTGCCCGAACTCTTGGCTTTCGCGCGTGGGCCCATTGGCGATAAAGTGTTCTTTCCAAACGCCGTCATAGACCCATTTCCACGCGTCCGCCCACTGCGGCGGAATCTGCGCGGTTTTGCCGTCGGGCGCGACGAACGTGCCGGCGCCAAAATACGAACCGACCGCGCGCAAATCTTGGTACTGCGGCTCGTAACCGTACTGCACGATACTCTTGGCGTCGAACGCGGCGTCGTGCGCGTCTTTGTTGTTTTTATCCACCGTCAACAAGAGCGCGAGTTTACGCAGCGTGTCGTACGTCCATTCTTCTTCGGTCCCGTCTTTCCATTTGTATTTTTCGCCGTACTTGTGCGGCGGATAATTCAATTCGGCTTCGTCGAACATATCGCGTTGATAAAAGACCGCCGACGGGAAAATGGCGAACGGGATGCCGATTTGACCCTCGCCGCCGACTTTATAAAAATCCACCGCGCCTTTGTCGTATTGCGTGAGGTCATATTTGGTTTTCTCGATCAACGGCGCGAGGTCGAGCCATTGGCCGTGAAACGCTTCGGCGCCGGAAACGCCGACGGGGCCCACAATGTCCGGCGGATTGCCCGCGGCGATTTGGGTGGCGAGCGCGTCGCGCGCGGCGTCGTAGGCGACGACTTCTAACACGAGCTGGATTTTGTCTTGCGACGCATTGAATTTGTCAACAATCGCTTGCTGCACTTTGACCTGTTCGGGGTCGGTGCCGGTGCCGAGACCGACGAACCAGCGAATCTGTACGTGTCCCGCCTCGGCGGTGGGCAATGCAGTGGCGGTTGGCGCAACGGTGGCGGCGGGCGCAGTGGTCGGCTGCGCGGGGACTTCGGTCGGCTGCGCGGGCGCGGCGGTCGGCTGTGCGGGCGCGGCGGTTGGCTGCGCGGGAACAGCGGTCGGCTGCGCGGGAACGGCGGTCGGCGGCGGCGCGGCACATGCCGCAATCACAAACAAGAGCGCCATCGCCGGAATCAATGTCCAGCGAATTGAAAGCTTCATGAAACTCTCCTCCTAAAAGTTTTTGTTTGCTCCGCGCTGCCGCGCGGGCGGACAAACGGAGCAGGGATGGGTCAACGGCGGTTAAAAGTTTTTTTCAATTCAGTGCGCGGCGCCGCTCCTTTCACGGCGTCACAACAAGCTATTTGTTGCAGCGCCTAGCGGGGTGACGAATTAAAAATTAGTAACTCGCGTTACGCATGTCATTCTTCACTCCGTTCAGAATCTTGGTTTTCGCGTTGAGATTCTTTGCAAAAGCGGCTCAGAATGACAGTTCTGCGTAAGGTGAGTTAGCGCCTCGCGTTACGCAGTAAATATCATTTCGAGCGTATTGTGCGAGAAATCGCGGCTTGGGTCGGAAGGAGTTTTCTGTCTCGGCTCCGCTCAACGCCGCAAAAAAATGAAAAACAAATCGGTTCGGGTAAAAACGTTGACGCAGCGTTTAACAACCGCACGAGGCGCGAACAATCATGGTCGTCGGCAAAAGCGTGAGGAGTTCCGGCTGCGCGTCTTGCAGCAATTGAATCAAACAGCGCGTCGCGGCGCTACCCACTTGTTCAATCGGCACATGCACCGTCGTGAGCGCGGGCTGCAACACCTGCGCGAGTCCTTGGTCGTCGAAACCGACGACCGCGACATCGTCGGGAATTTTCAAATTGGCGGCGCGCAGCGCGGCATAGACGCCGACCGCCGCTTCATCGTCGCCCGCAAAAACGGCGTCGAATGAAACGCGCGCGCGCAGCATCTGTTCAATTGCCGCTTGCGCGATATGGCGGTCAAAATGTCCGGGCGCAATCAATTTTTCGCGGATTGGAATTTTGTGCTGCGTCAACGCTTCGCGGTAACCCATCTCGCGCCAGCGTCCGTCTTCGTTGCCGGGTGCGCCGGTGAGCAGCACGATGCGACGGCGACGATGTTGAACGATGAGATGTTCCACCAGCGCGCGCGCGGCGGCTTTGTTTTCTATCGTCACGCACGGGATGGGCAAATGGTCGGGCGGCGTTTGATGCAAGAGCGTCATTGGGACGCCGCGCGCATGAGTGTCGCGGACGCCTTCGTCGGTGAGACAACCGGCGAAAATCAAGAGGCCGTCCGCGTTGTGTTTGTTGAACGAATTGGGGAGTTGGTCTTGCGGTCCGCGCCGTCCGGCGGTAGAAATCAAAAGATCATACCCCTGTTCGACGGCGACGCTTTCGATGCCGCGCAGCAGCGGTCCAAAAAAATCGCCCACCAATTCTGCCAGCACGAGCCCGAGCGTATTGGTGCGCGCGGTGGCGAGATTGCGCGCGGCGGCGCGGGGCGTATAGCGCAAATCGCGCATGGCGGCTTGGACTTTGGCGACGATTTCGTCGGACACCGGAACGGTGTGATTGAGCACGCGGCTGACGGTGGAAATGGAAACGCCGGCTTGGCGGGCTACATCGTCAATGGTAGGAGCGTTTGTTTTGGGAATCATAAAATTCGCAAAATCAAGTTATGAAAGCGTTTTCTGAAACCGCTTTCATAATATACACGCGTTTTGGGGAGATGTCAAGCGCGCGCCAGACCCCAAGTGTTTGCGGAAACACTTGGCCTGGTCTTGATCGAGGCGCGGCGTTCAAAACAAAAATATCCCCGACGCCTTGCCAATAAAAAAAAGGACGACCTGCGCGGTCGCCCTTTTTTTATTCGTTCATCCGTCCGCTCATTCCTCCACAATCCACCGCGATTGCTCGCGCATGAAATGTTGGAGATAGTGCGGCCCAAACGCGTTGTGTCCCGTCGAGCCGCTGCCCTTCCAGCCGCCGAACGTATTGTTCTGGGGCCACGCGCCCGTCGTCGCGCCCGCGCGGCGATTCGAGTACGTGACGCCCGCTTGGATATTGTCGTAAAAGTATTCCACTTCGCGTTTGTCTTCGGAATAAATGCCGGCGGTCAAACCGAACGCCACATCGTTCGCCAGCGTCAACGCTTCCTCCACCGATTCCACTTCTTGGACGGCGAGGAATGGCACAAACAGTTCGTCTTGGAACAAACGATGGTCGGGCGTGAGGGAATCCACCACCGTCGGCTGGACGTAATAGCCGTGCCGCAAGTCGCCGTCGTTGATGCGATTGCCGCCGAACACGATGCGCCCGCCGGACGCGAGCGTGTCGTCCACCGCTTGCTGCCAAGTATCCACCGCGCTCTGATTGATCACGGGCCCCATAAAGGTCGCGCGTTCGGTCGGGAAACCGACGTTGATGCGCGTCGAAGTGTATTCGACGAGGCGATCCATGAATTCGCCCTTGACGGATTTGGCGACATAGGCGCGCGAGGTGGCGGAACATTTTTGGCCGCTGAAACCGAACGCGCCGCGCGCGGCGCCTTCCGCCGCGAGATCGAGGTCGGCGTTCTCGGTGACGATGACGGGATTCTTGCCGCCCATTTCGGCAATGACCGGTTTCGGATATTTCGTCGCGAAATTTTTGTACAGATGCATGCCGACGTCGTACGAGCCGGTGAACGCGATGCCGTCCACCATCGGATTCGCGCGCAATTCTTCGCCGACGGTCGAGCCGGGACCCACGACGAGATTGAAAACGCCGTCGGGCAAACCGGCGTCCACCAGACATTTGGCGAGAAAATACGCGCTGACCGGCGATTCGGACGCGGGTTTCTGCACGACGGCATTGCCCGCAATCAACGCGGCAGAGGTCATGCCCGTCGCCAACGCGATGGGAAAATTCCACGGCGAAATGACGCCGAACACGCCATAGGGCAGCAAGACCGATTGCGTGCGCGTATGTTTGCCGGGAGACGTGAGCGTGTACACAAAACCTTTGCTCGCTTCAATCGCGTCGCAATAGTAGCGAATGATTTCGGCGGCTTCGTACACTTCGGCGATGCCTTCGCCGCGCGGTTTGCCGACTTCGTACGCCATGATGGCGGCGGCGTGCCACGCGCGTTCGTACATCAAATCCGCCGCTTGGCGCATGATGGCGATGCGTTTTTTGTACGGCATCCTGCCCCATTCGTTTGCGGCGAGACGCGCGGCGCGTATGGCTTGGACGGTTTCTTCGCGTCCGAATTTGGGAAAATGGCTGACGACGAGCCGCGTATCGGCGGGACTGGCGTGCGCCATTTCCGCGCCATTGTCGGCGGCGAGCCACGCGCCATTGACCAAATTTTGGTAATGCTGGTCGAGTTCGCCGCGAAATTGCGCGATGGCATTGTCGTACGTGACGTGGTCATTTTCCGAAAAGGTCAGATTGGAATAGGTAAAGCGCGGCGCGGCTTTTTTCAACGGCGTTTTTTTGGTTGGCGCTTTTTTGGCGGCGCTTTTTTTGACGGCGCTTTTTTTGACGGGCTTGGCATTTTTAGCGGGCATGGTCATTCCTCCATTGGAACACAATTCAAAAATTTTCATGCGTTGCATGAACGCGTTAGAATTGTACGAGAATTGCGCGGGGGTGTCAACAATCCGCGCGCTATGGGGCGTCGCGGTCAGAAAATCCGTCTTGACTCTTTTTTGAAACCGCGAAAAATCTTGAATAAATCTGCACTAAATTTTGACCTAATTTTGACTTGGCTTTGATAGAATGGTTCTCGTTTTTTGTTGTCCCGCGTACTCTGGTACGTTGGATATATATAAAAAAAGGAGGGTTGGATTCGGAAAATTTATCTGCTGCTCGGACGCGTGAGCGATTTATAATTATTATTCCTCACGGTTCTCCTGTTCGAACAGCCGCGCCGTCGCCGCCCATTCCGCGACGCGCGCATTTCATTCCTAAAGCGCGCTTTTTACCCCAGGGTATTTGAATATTCTTTTGTCGCTTGAGCCGTTCCGGCATCTCTGCTCGGCGGAAATACAAGCGTTGGCTCGTTTCTTGCCGATGCCGCTCAAGGCGCTGAATATTCAGATACGCTTTATGGAGCAAAACATCATGCAAGCACAATCGAGCAAGACCAACAGTTTTCTGCGAGCCGCTCTATTTCTTGGTTTGTTGACGGCTCTGGCAATTTTTATTCCGCCGCACCTCGCGCGGGCAGCTACTATCACAGTCTGCGCTTCAGGTTGCGATTACACAACTATTCAAGCCGCGGTAAACGCCGCCGCGAATGGCGACACAATCACCGTCGGGGCGGGCACGTACGTGGAAAACGTAACTGTCAACAAGCAGCTGACTCTGGACGGCGCAGGCAGCGGCAGTAATCCAGTTACAGACACAATCATCAGCGGAAGCGGAAGTGGTTCGGGAACCGGTCTGTTACTTTCGGCGGGGACGAATGCGACTCTACGCGTCGTCATCAAAGATGTCCGCGTGACTAATTTTGATACTGGCATTGTTGCGAATAGTTACAACACCCTCGATAACGTCGCCAGCGTGAGCAATATCACCTATGGCATCAATCTAAGCCCACTACAAGACCTGGTCATCACAAACTCGAAATTCAACAGCAATGAGGCTGGTCTCAAGATCGCGTCCACCGCCAGCGTTGATAACGTCACTATCTCCGGCTCTGAGTTTAACAGCAACACGAAACACGGTTGGTATTCAGACAAAAGTTCAGGATCCTCCTCAAACGTCACGAACCTGAACATTTCGTACACCACCTTTAATGACAATGTCAACAAGGGCTTTTATACCGAGAAATTATCGAATGCCGTGTTCGACCACATCACGGTCAATAACAGCGGCACGGGCGGTCCCACCAACCATCGGGCAGGGATGGACATTAATCTAAAGTACGGCAACTATTCCAATATTCAAATCACAAATTCGACCATCAGCAACAACGGGACCGGTGACGACAATGGCGGCGGCATCCTGATCAAAGCCCGCAGCACCGGGAGTTATGCCGGCAATCCGGCTACACTGGATGATGTGACGCTAAGCGGTTTGACCGTGACCGGAAATGGCGGCGGCACCTATGCGGCTGGGATTCGGATTGGAGAATCCAACAACAGCTTTACCGGTTTTGATGCCGGTCCGACCAATGTTGTAATCTCCAATTCTGCTTTCAGCGGCAATTCGGCTCATGGGGTGCGCAATGCGACTTTGGCTACTACGGTTCTCGCCGAATCCAACTGGTGGGGCAATAGCTCTGGTCCAAATGCGCCAACCAATCCTTCAGGCACAGGCGACGCAGTTAGCATTCGAGTTGACTATTCCCCTTGGTGGGATGCAAATTATGTAGGCGACCCACATGCATCGCCCTGGACCTGGCACACGAACGATTCGATCCAGCACGCGATTGATCTAGCCAGCGCGGGTGATACGATTCGAGCGAATGATGGGACGTATATCGAAAACGTAACCGTCAACAAGTCTGTGACGATCTATGGCGCGAGCCAAGCGGGAGTGATTGTCAAGCCCGCTGTATCAAAGTGACTGTTCAAAAGTTGGTAAAATTGAAATTTGTGGGAGAGATCGCATTGATTCTGCAAATAATTTCAAGCGATGTGGGGCGCCCAAGTCAACTTGACCGAAAAACATTTGGATTGGTGGGGAACTTGAAAATCGTCACCAATCTTTGAACAGTCACGTATCAAATCCGAACCCCTGTGTGACATCAGCTGGGGGTTCGCTGTGCGGTGGCACAGGAAGCAATGTATTTCTAATCCAAGCTAGTGACGTGACCATTCATGATCTGACTGTGGATGGTGATAATCCTGCCTTGACAAGTGGCATTGTGTTTGGCGGAGCAGATCTGGACGCGCGCAACGGCATCATCGTGGATCACAGCGCAGGGGTGTTCAATAACGTACAAGTACACCACACCACCGTCCAGAATATCTACCTGCGCGGAATGCAGCAGGCGAGCGGCGGCACATTCAATTTCCACGACAACACGGTTACAAATGTGCAAGGGGAGAACATGTCCATTGCCATGTTCAATACCGACGGCAGTGGTTACTTTACCAATAACACGGTTTCGTATGCCAACGATGCCATCTCGTCCAATCGGTCTACCGGCACAGAGTACAGCAACAACACGGTCAAGAATTCCGGCAGTGGTGTTCACACCGACAACAATGGCGATTCCGGCGGGAACGCGGACAATATTCATGACAATCAAGTGAGTAACTGCACGACCGGCGGATACGGCGTCTGGGTCTTTGTGCCGTACAAGAATGTGAGCGTAACAAACAACACGGTTACGAATTGTAACGTGGGATTGAGCCTGCTGGGCGGTGCCGGCGGGGTGCCCACGTTTAGCGCCAATACCATAACGGGCGATAACGTTGCGGGTGGCGCAGGTGCCTATATCACAACAAATACCTTTGGTTTTGGTGACATGAATGCGGCGGCGGTTCTGACCAACAATTCCTTTACCGATTCGGAAACAGGGATCGCTGTGGAAAAAACCGGCATCGCTACCATGAGCGTCACAGAAACGGGTGATACGTTCACAAACACGACGACCGGGATTGATGTGAACGCCTCACTGACCACCAGCAACGTGACCGCGACCGCGACCGGGGATGCCTTGCTCGTCAAGAGCGGCGGTAGTGTCACCGCAAATAACGCGCTCGACTTGAACGGCAATGCCACAATCGAATCGGGCGGAGCGTTGGCAGCCGGAACGACGAGCGAAATTCGAGTCGCCGGGAATTGGAGCAACAGCGGCACGTTCACTCCGGGCACTGGCAAAGTGAAATTCGATGGCGCCGTCGCGCAAACCATCGGCGGCACTGTAAATCCCGCGCCGTTCAACAATTTGGATTTGTCCAACACACACGCAAGCGGCATCACGGCGGGTGTGAACGTAACGGTGGACGGACAGTTGGCGATGAATCAGGACAGCAACTTGGACATGGGCGCGAATACCATGACGATGGGCGCGGCAAGCAATCCCGCAACCGCCGGAACCGGGCAGGGTGATGTGGTGGGCAAAGTCACGCGCACGAGTTTTAGCTCCGGCACATCGTACAACTTTGGCAGTCCGTTCCTGGCGTTCAACGACCTGACCTTTACAACCGCGCCCACAGCGATTGACGTTACGCTCGCGACCTCAGCGCCCGGTTCGTTCGGAACGGCGATTCTTCGCACCTACACGCTGGGCGTGAACGGCGGCAGTGGTGTTGCAACCGATTTGCGCCTGCACTATCGCGACGATGCGCTCAACAGCAATACCGAAGCCGCGCTGCGACAGTTCCGTTACAATGATTCGACCTGGGATTACATCGGCGACAGCAGCCGCAGCGTCGCGGACAACTGGGTGCAAAAGAACGGCGTCAACTCTTTTTCGGATTGGACGCTGGCGGACAAAACGCCAACCGCCGTCCTGCTCGCGGGCTTCCAGGGCAAGCAAAAGGGCGCGCAAGTTCAGTTGACGTGGGATACCGCATCCGAAGTCAATCTCGTCGGCTTTAACGTGTGGCGCGCGCGCGGCAAGGGCGAATTCGTCAAACTCAACGCCGAACTCATTCCCGCGCTCTCGCCGGGCGTTCTCGCCGCCAACAGTTACGCCTATGCCGACCCGTTGAGCAAAAAAGGCGCTTACCGCTACAAGCTGGAATTGGTCACGACTGCGGATACGCAATTCAGCGAACAAATCAAGGTGCGTTTCAAACCCGCCGCGACCGGCTGCGCGACGGTGACAGCCAAAGCGCAGCAGCTGTCGCCCCAAAACAAAGCCGTCGTAAAGGGCAAGAGCGTCCAATTTGATTGGAGCGATATTGCGTGCGCCGCGCGCTATGAATTCACCCTGCGCGCAGGTTCGGCGGACGGCGCGGTCGTCGCGAGCGAAACCAACTTGGCAGCCAGCGCGTTCACGGTCGCAAAATTGAAACCGGGCGTGTATTTCTGGAGCGTGCGCGGTTGCAATGCGACAAGCTGCGGGCCCTCGCGCACAGTCGAGTTCACGCTCGAACGCAATAAAAAGTAAAACCGCATCGTAAAAAAAAATCGCCGCGCGGAAACTCGCGCGGCGATTTTTTTTGTCCGAAACTTTTCTAGCGCGTCACGTAATCGAAATACAAAAAGTACCGCACGTGCGCGTGCCCCGCCAAAACGTTGCCGCCGACGGTATAGAGCGCAAAACCGCCAATCGCGTCGCTCGGCGCGCCCGCGACCGATATTTTATAATCGCTCACCAGCCACGTCCACGAACAATCGCACGGGTCGCCCGGCTTTTTCAAGTCGCCGATTTGCGAAGGATCGCCGCCGACGTTCGCGCCGTCGGGTCGAATCACATCCAGCGGCGCGCCGCCATTCATGACGTAAATGCTCGTGCCGGCGCGGTTGCCCGGACGGTCGGGACAGCCGAAATTTTCTTCGACGAAATCGCAGTACACCGCTTTGACGAGCCGCCAGTATTTTTCGCCCGGCTGAACGTTCGCGGGAATGTAATAGACGCCGGGGGGCCAACCGCCGGGGAAACCGGGCTGCCATTCCGGCGGCGGAGGCGGCGGAACTTCGGTGGGCATCGGTGTAATCGTCGCGGTGGGGACGCGCGTGGCGGGGCGGCGCGTCGGCGTAATGGTCGGCGTATCCGTCGGCAAAACGAGATACGGATTGTCGTTCGGCACGACCACGTATTTGGGCGCCTCCGTCGGCGTAACCGTCGGCGGAACGGGCGTTGCGGTTTGATACGGCGTCTGCGTCACGCGCACATCGCTAAAGACGAGATTCGAGACGGCGGTAGCGGTGCGCGTCGGTTCGGGCGTGGGCGATTCGTACAGCGCGACCAAACCCCGGATGCGCGAACCGAGCGCGACGGCGAGCCGCGCGAGCTGCTGCGCGCGCGCGTCGCGTTGATTGGCGGTTTCGAGCGCGAGCGCTTCCACTTGCGCCGCGATTTGCGGCTCTTGCAAACGCGCCAACCGGTCTTGCGCCAAATTCAAATTGCCGTTCATGGCGTACGCTTGCGCCACGTTGCCAATGTAATCCGCGCGCGCTTGCGGCAAGAGTTCCAATTCGCCCGGCAGCGCCGGCGGCGGCGCGGGCGCAAAAGAAAACGCCAACAGAACGCCGCCCACGACGCCCGCGAGCAGCGCCAAACCGATTACCAAAATTGCCGCGCCGATTTTCATCGTCCGCATTGTATATGCTCGCGCGCGCGCGGTCAATAGTACCTATCTGGTGATTTAGGATTGGCACAATGTCGCGTGTCGAGCCAAGACCCCAAGCGTTTTGCGACGCGAATGCCCATCGCGTCGCGCGGCGCGGCAAAAACACTTGATGCCGAGACCCCAAACGTTTGGCGATGTAAGCATCGCAGCGTTTGGGTCTCGGAAAACTAGGGCGCGCCGACCTTGACGATCTCGCTCCATTCGGAAAGTCCGTTGGCGCGGAGAACCTCAAGTTTGTAACGATACGTCTTGCCGGATTTGACTTGCTTGTCCATCCACTTGTAGCGCGCGCCGTCGGGCAACCCCGCGTGCTGCGGCGCAATCGGCTCGGCGCCATTCAGCTTGATCCATTGTTTTTTGCCGACGGTCTGGCGATACAAATTAAAACCCAGCACATCCAACTCGCCGTCGGTCGCCCATTTCACGCGCACTTTATTTTTGGGCATGAGTTTGGCGTTAAAGCTGCGGAGAACGATGGAAGTGGGCGCGTTAGTAGTCGCCAGCGCAAAAGGCGAAAAGGTTGTTACGCCCGTTAATTCGACGTATTGTCCCGCGCCATCGCTGCCCGGCGTTCCGCCCAATTCCGTCCAGTACGCGCCGTCGCAGTGATAAATGCGAACGTCGGCGGCGGTGATGCCGCTGGTTTCGTCCGGATTAGTCGTTCGATAATACAACCGCACGGTTGCGGTCACTCCGCTCACATTCGTGGGCGCAATATCGTACCAGCGCAAAATTGTTGCGTCTTTAAAAACGCGATTGCCGCACGCGGGCGCGCCCGCGTTCGAGGTCACGGTTACGGTCGTCGCGCCCATGTCGCTGCCGCCGGTTTGCGTGACGATGGCGGTATTCACATTGCGCGAATCCGTAAATGTGACCGCGCCGCCGCCATTCGTAATAGTTTGCGCGGGCATCGTGCGAATGAGCTTGCCGCTTTGCGTCAAAGTTCCGCAGCTGCCCCCGCCCGAAACGGCGACCATATCATCGCCGGTATTGAGCGCGGCGGAACTCGCAATCGTAAGATTGCAAAACGTTTCGGTCGCGCCCGCGCCGCTTTTGCTCAAAGTTTGAGCGCTCGTGCCGTTAAAGACGACGACGCCGCTGGTCCCCGCCGTAAAAGTTCCCGCGTTATTCCAATTTTTCACTACGGTCAGATTTTTTCCATTCTGTTGAAATTCGCCAGCGATGATATTCAAATCTCCGTCAAGGATGCAGCTATTGGTCACGAGACTTACAAAACGGTTTGTGCCGGATGGATTATTGACGATGAGATTGCCGAGCGTGAGAGCGCCGCAATTAACGTCAAACCCTTCCGTCGATCCGCCGCTTGTGGATGCGCCATCGCCCAACGCAAAAGTTCCACCCGACAAATCTTTGGAACCGCTGCCCGAAACGATTTGAATGGCATGACCGTCGCCGGTACTCGCATTAGGGTCAACGATAGTTACGACGCCTGAGGAAAACGTTACATTCGCGCCTCCCACCGCTTCAAATGAGTGACTGCCGCCTGCGAGAGAATTGGTTTGCTGCGGGTCAATATTGATTGCCGCGCCGCCGATGGTTGTAGTAGAACCGCTTTGCAATGCAAGACGTCCGCCGATATTGAGCGTGCCGCCCGTTAAATTGGCGCTGCCGCCGTTCTGGACGTCAAACGTGTTGTTGCCAGAACCCATCGTAATCGTCCCCGCCGCCATATTTAGCGTCCCCTTCACATGAAAAGCGCCTTGTGCGGCAAGAGTGAACGCGCTGGTGAGCGACAGTGTGCCGCCTGCATCTATTTCTACGTTGGAAACGTTGGCTGTATCAACGTTTACGACGACGCTGTGGGGAGCGGCAATGACAACCGCATCAGAATTTGTGGGAACATGTCCGCAGCTCCATATTCCTGCGTTGTTCCAATCCCCGCTCCCGTTCAAAGTACACGTCGCCGCGTGCGCCGTCTGCCGCGCGGCAAAAATCAAGATGACGAGAGCCAAGACCGAGACCGCGAAACGTTTGAACGAATGCATGATGGGTCCTCCTTGAAGCTGTTGTGGCGCGGCGCAAAACCGCAGTTTGATACAAATTGATACTGTCGGCGAAATCCGTTTCCAACTGATTTTCATCTTGAGAATTCGCCAACAGTATCAAAACTGACGTTATGATAAAGGCAAGCGCGCGCGCGCGTCAACATACAAACGGGTAGAAAAATCGCCGCGCGCAATAAATTTTTTTTCGTTTGTCAAACCCATTCAACGCGAATATACTATGCCAAACGATTTTGACGAGTGATCATGCCCCACGCGCATATTTTGATTCTCGACGACAATCAAGCGCTGTGCGATGAAACCGTGCAGATGCTTGCGGATGCCGGATACGCCGCGCAAGGCGCCGTCACGGCGCGCCAAGCTCTCGCGCTGGCGCGCGCGCAAACGTTTGACGTGGCGCTGGTGGATATTTATCTGCCCGGCGAAAGCGGCATTCAATTCTTTGCCGCGCTCCGCGAAATCACGCCCGAAATCGCCGGGATTGCCATGACCGGCTTGAGCAGCTGGCAAGTGGCGATGGACGCGGTGCGCGCGGGCTTTGCCGGTTTCTTGGTCAAACCCTTTCCCGCCGAACAACTCATCGCCGCCATCACCGCCGCGCTCGAACAAGAAACTTTGCGGCGCGATAACGCGCGGCTGCGCGCGCTCGTGCCGCTGTACGAACTCTCGCGTTCGTTCATGGGCGCGACGGAATTGAGCCAAACGCTCAATCAAGTGGTCACGACCGTGCGCCAAGAGACGCGCGCCGAAATCGCGTCGCTGATGCTGCTCGACCAAGAGAACGCCGAATTGACGGTCGCGGCGGCGGACGGTTTGCCGCAAGCGTTTATCGAAACGCAGCGCCGCCGCGTGGGCAAAAGCATCGCGGGCATGGTGGCGGAGCGCGGCGAAGCGGTCATTATCGCCGACGACCAACCGCTCGATTCGCAAATGCGCGCCTCGTTGGAAAAACCGGAATTGGGTTCCGCGCTCTCTTTGCCCTTGCGCGTGCGCGGCGACGTGATTGGCGTTTTGAATTTATCGCGCTTGCGCGGCGTCGCGCCGTTCACCCAAGCCGATTTGGAATTGGCGACCGTGTTGGCGAGTCAAGCGGCGGTGGCGATTGACCAGGCGCGTTTGATTGACGTCATGCGCAACATGAGCGAAACGAGTCAACGCCTCGCCGGCGCGTTCGACCTCGACGACGCGGCGGCGACGACGCTGGAAGCGGTGTTGGCGCTGTCAGGCGCGAAACGCGCGGCGCTCTGGTTGGTCGAAGATTTGTCCAATCAGTTGACGCTCTACAAAGCGATCGGTTTCGCGCCGGACCAAGAACGCCAACTCAAACCGCCGCCCTTTGTCACGCCCGCCGACGACGCCGGCGCGCGCGAACGCCAAGCGCTCAATCTATTGTGGCTGCCCATTCTGCGCGGCGACCGCAAATTTGGTCTGGTCGAAATTCATTTGCCGCCGGGCAAAACGCTGCGCGCCGACCGCCTGGGCGTTTTACGCACCATCGCGCATACCGCCGCGGCGGTCATTGAATCGCACCGGCTGCGCGCGCGCGAAGCCATCGCGTTCCGCGAAATTGACGCGACGCTGCGCGGCGAATCCAATTTGCAGTTGGTGTTGGAACGCTTGATGCGCCAAGTCGCCGAAGCGTGCGGCGCGCAAAACGGCGCCATTTTCATCAAACAAAACGACGGCGCGCCCACCGTCTGGGTGGAATTGGGCAGCGGCGCGCCCGCGCAAGTGGCGCACGAAGCGATTGCGGCAAATCACGCGATTCTCCACTCGCTCGCCGATACGCTCGCGCAAGGCGTCGGCTCGGTCATTGCCGCGCCCTTGACGGTCGGCACGCGCGTCGAAGGCGCGATCGTATTGACGCACCGCGACCCGCGCATGTTTGGTCCCCGCCATTTGAATTTACTTTCGGTCCTCTCTAGCTCCGCCGCGCTCATTGTGCGGAACGCGCAGCTGTACGCCTGGTCGGAAGAAAAAGTAATCAGCGAAGAGCGCGCGCGCATCGCGCGCGAAATTCACGACGGTCTCGCCCAAGATATTAACTTTATGCTGATGCGCGTGCAGACGCTTCAAACCGCGCAGCAAATGGGCAAAACGATTGATCTGTCCAAAGAGCTGGAGCAATTGAATCAAACGCTGCGCCGCGATGTGCGCGAAGTGCGCCAAACTATTTTCGCGCTGCGCCCGGTCGAAATCGAAACGCTGGGCTTTGTGCCGGCGCTGGAAAAATTTGTGACGGATTTTGCCGCCGCCAATGATTTTCAGATTCATCTCAACGTGAGCGGCGACGCGTCGTGGCTCGCGCCCAAATTGCAATCCGCGCTGTACCGGCTCGTCCAAGAGGCGCTCAACAATGTGCGGAAACACGCGCGCGCGGCGAATGTGTGGATTGATTTGAAATTCCAAGCCGACGTCGTGTCGTTGGTCGTGCGCGACGACGGCGCGGGCTTTGACATGATCAAAGCGCTGGACGCGGCGCGCGGGCGCGGCAGCGTCGGCATCTTGCAAATGCGCGAACGCGCCGAACGCGCGGGCGGCGCGTTTGAAATCGAAACCGCCGAAGGTCAAGGCGCCACCGTGCGCGTAACGCTGCCGCTGCAATAATTGAGCGCGCGCCGCTTGAAAAACGTTTTGAAACCTTTGGCGCAACCTCCGCCGGCGCCGCGCGCGTCGAACCCGTAACGTATCGCTAGAAAAATTTTCGGATCGAAGCGCAATTCCATCCCCCGCGCCGACTCGCCTATCAAGTATAGATTTTTTACGCTGTCCGCGATTCGTCCGTCTCGCCAATGGCGCGCTCTTTGCTTGGGCGCTCTTTGCGTGGAACGCGCTGGTTCGCCCATCCTCCTCAGCGGCGCCAAAACCGTCAGCTTGCCGGAAAATTTTCAAAACGTCTTTGCCGTTCCAAAACGCAAGGTCTTTTTTTCCATCGCGCCAGCGGCAAACCGGCTGGGGAAAATTTTTTGTCCATTTGGCTTGACATCGCACATTTGTTCTAGTATAATTTCTTTGTCGTTCACACGCAACGATTGCGTTCGGCGCGTGCGGCGTCTCGCAAACGGCGCGTTCCCAATCACGCCGCGCAAAAATTTTTTTCGGTCCCGTTCTTTACAGGAGAATTTATTTCGAGTATATTCTCCGCACTCACTTGCACCGCGCCAGCCAGAGGCGCGGCATCGTGAAATTGCAAGCACGGGCAAAAGGAGCTTGTCAGCATGGCTAAATCCGCAGCAGAAACCGAGTATCGCGAGAGCAAGGGCAAAGCCCAAACGCTCGACTCGACGCTTACCTCGCTCAAAAAACGTTTCGGCGAAGGCGCGATTATGCGTCTCGGCGAACATCCGCACGGCAAAATCCAAGCCATTTCCACCGGCGCCGTTTCGCTCGACCTCGCGCTCGGCATCGGCGGCGTCCCAAAAGGCCGCATCACGGAAATTTATGGGCCCGAAGCGTCGGGCAAAACCACCATCTGCCAGCACGTTATCGCCAACGCGCAAAAGAGCGGCGGCACGGCGGCGTTCATTGACGTGGAACACGCGTTTGATTCCGCGTACGCGCAAAAATGCGGCGTCAATATCCAAGACCTTTTGATTTCCCAGCCCGACACCGGCGAACAGGCGTTGGAAATCGCCGAAGCGTTGGTGCGTTCCGGCGCGGTGGATATCGTCGTGATTGATTCCGTCGCCGCGCTCGTGCCGCGCGCCGAAATCGAAGGCGAGATGGGCGATTCGCACATGGGGCTGCACGCGCGGCTCATGTCGCAAGCGCTGCGCAAGCTCACGGGCGCGATTAAAAAATCCAACACCGCCGTCATCTTTACCAATCAACTGCGTCAAAAAATCGGCATCATGTTCGGCAATCCCGAAACGACGACCGGCGGCATGGCGTTGAAATTTTACGCGTCGGTGCGGATGGACGTGCGCCCGACGGACCAAATCAAGAGCGGCGAAGATGTGATTGGCACGCGCGTCCGCGTGCGCGTCAAGAAAAACAAAGTCGCGCCGCCGTTCACCAAAGCCGAATTTGATATTTTGCACAATGAAGGCATTTCGCGCGAAGGCGACATGCTCGACACGGGCGTTGAATATGGCATTATCGAAAAGCGCGGCGCGTTCTATTCCTTTAACGGGCAGCGCTTGGGGCAGGGCCGCGAAAACGCGCGCAATTTCTTGCGCGAAAATACGGGCATGATGGAAGAACTCGAAAAAACGATTCGCGTCAAAGCGGGTCTGGACGGCGCCGACAGCGCCGCGCCGCTGCCCAAACATCTGCAGGATGAACCGGATTTGGACGAGGACGCAGACGACGAAGAGGACGAAGAAGAGGAAGACGAAGAATAATCGGCTCGCAAACGAACCCATCCCCTCAAAAGGATGGGTGTGCGTAAAGTTTTTGGATAGATGACATTTGAACGGTTTTAGCGTAAGATTGGGCATCCCCTTCTCTGAAAGGACATTCCGATGCCCACCCTCGATGAACTTGAGCAGCACTGGCAACCGT
>WBZO01000703.1_pt1 | contig 64048 bp, 59 predicted proteins | sample 5204261 | NCBI WGS metagenome assembly WBZO01 (sample SAMN12412400, study PRJNA552823) | activated sludge metagenome | isolation source: activated sludge from anammox sidestream of wastewater treatment plant... | place: USA: North Carolina | collected 2017-09
TGATAAAAGACAAGCTTGACGCGGTTTCCGTATTCGCCCTTGAGCGTTTTTAGAATCGGATGCAGGCCGCCGCAGGGCGGACACTGGTAATCGCCAAACTCTTCGATGGTGACGACACCTTTGGTTGTCGCTACGTCAGTTGTCGGGACAGGGCTGCCGGAAGGCCCCGGAATCGCTGAAGGCTGGGGCGGCGTCGAGCGGAACAACAAAGCTCCCGCGCCGAGAGCCACGCCCAGAACGGTCGCGATGATCACAAAAGGCAAGTAACGTTTCATCAATAACCAATCCTTTAAGAATCTAAAGATCGAACTCCATCACTTCGGAGATCAGCCAAACATCATTCGCCGTTACCTTAATACAGATCACTGGATTCTGAAAAGCGGATGCTCCCGAACGAGTTTGTCACGGTTCAGTAATGATAACGGGCCTGAAGAAAGTCTATGCGGCTGTCGCTGACCAAATACACAATGCGATGTTCCTGTGTCAGCCGCCGCGACCACGTGTTCGGAGCCAGGTATTTCAGAGGCTCCGGTTTGCCTATGCCGGTGAAAGGATCGCGCATAATGTCTTCGATGATGTCGAAAGCGCGCAACGCGACCTTGCGCTCGGTTTCCACCCAATAGCGCATATCTTCTCGAAATTCAGGGTGGAAGACCGCATCGCGTTCAGGTTTGGCTTTACTCTTCTTCATCAAGGTCGAGGTCTTGCCGCAGCTTCTCCAGCGACTGCGGCTTCGGCGCTTTCGTCTGCGCGCGGCGCAAAGCCTTAAGCAACCGTTGCGCGTTTTTAGGAGAACGTAACAGATGGGCGGTCTCCAGCAGACTGGAAAGCTCCGACGCCGTCACCAGCGCGACATCCTCAAAACCGCGACGGCTGATAATCACGATCTCTCTGTCCGCAGTCACCTGCTCGAGCAATGACGCCAGATTCTCACGAGCGTTGCTGTAAGTGGTTTGAATCGCCATAAACACCTCAATTGGACAGGAAGACTGTACAGTCGTGAAAAAGCCGGGTCAAGCCGGGCTGGCTCAAAACCGGCGTCGGAGTTTTATCGCGCCGTCTCCCACACGATCTCGCCGTTGATGACCGTCATTACGCATCGCGTCTTCAAAATCTCCGGCTCAGGAATTTTCATGATGTCGGCTGAAAGCACGGTCAGATCGGCGGCCTTACCTTTTTCAATCGAGCCTCGCTGCTTCTCTTCAAACGCGGCGAAGGCGGCCCAGATCGTGAACATCTTCAACGCCTGTTCGCGCGTGGCTTTCTCTTCGGGATGCCAGCCTTCGCCCGAAAAGCCTTTTTGATCCTTGCGCGCGACGGCGGCGTAAAATTCGATCATCGGCTCGCCGCGTTCGACCGGAGCGTCGGAGCCTCCGGCGACGACGTTGCCCTGTTTGATAAACGTCTGCCAGGCGTAAGCGCCTTTCAGACGATTCAATCCCAGACGGCTCGCCGCGAAATGCAGGTCGCCGATGGCGTGCGAAGGCTGCATTGACGGGATGATTTTCAATTTGGCGAAGCGCGGGATGTCGTCCGGGTGGACGATCTGCGCGTGTTCGACGCGCCAGCGCGGATCGCTTCGATCCTGGCGTTCGATCATCGGCACGTCGTTGAAGGCGCGCTCGTACCAGTCGAGAATCGTGCGGTTGGCGCGGTCGCCGATGGCGTGGACTTCGACCTGTATGCCTTTGCGCAAAGCGTCGCGGAGCATCGGCAAGACCTGCTCTTCTTTCTGCGTCAAAAAGCCGTTGGTGTCGTGATCGGAGTAATTTTCGAGCAACGCCGCGCCTTTCGAGCCGAGCGCGCCGTCAATCGTGACTTTGATCGTGCGAATCGTGAGCCGTCCGTCGTAGAGGCCAATCTGCGGGCCTTCGCGCAACAGGCGTTGAACGTCGGCGCCGGGGCCGCGAATCGCTTCGTAAAGCCTGATCTTCAGCTTCTGCTCGCCGAGCAGCTTCTTCATCGCCTCGATCTGATCCCACGAAACCCCGGCGTCCTGAATCTGAGTCCAGCCGAGCGAGAGGCTGCGTTTGTCGGCCAGGATCAAAGATTGTTCAAGATCGGCTTTGGTCGAAGCCGGAATGTATCGCGCGATCAAGCCCTGCGCACGGTCAAGCAGCATGCCGTTCGGCTCGCCGTTCTTGTCTTTCATGATTTCGCCGCCGAACGGGCTGTCGGTGTTCTTGTCAACGCCAGCGATTTTGAAAGCAGCGCTGTTGGCGACCGCGCCGTGACCGTCGGCGCGCGTCAGGTAAACCGGATTGTTCGGCGCGATTTTGTCCAAATCCCATCGGGTCGGAAACGCCTGCGGCTTCCAGAACGTCTCGATCCAGCCGCGTCCCGTCACCCATTCGCCCGGTTTGGCTTTGTCCACGCGCGCTTTGACTTTGGCCAGAAAATCTTCGAGGCTCGTTGTGCCTTCCAGGTTCAGATTCATCTCGCGGAAGCCGACGCCGGAAAAATGGTAGTGCGAATCGGTCAGGCCGGGCACGACCGTCGCGCCTTTCAGGTCAATGACCTTGACACCTTTGGTCTCGAATCTTTTCGCATCGGCGTTCGAGCCTACGAAAACTATCTTTCCGTATTTGACCGCGATGGCTTCGGCCTTCGGCAAGTCGTCATTGACCGTGTAGACATTGCCGTTTTTGAAGACAATGTCGGCGGCGGGTTCGGGCTTTTGGATAAACGCGATTTTGTCGTTGAAGGCTGCAAACGAAAGCGCGGCGACGAGCAGGGTCGGGACAATGAATCTCATGGTTCCTCCGGTTGTGGATGATGCGTATTGCCTGAAGAAGGCCGCGATTGTATCGCTTGTCGGCGGCAAGCCAAAGGCTGGCGGTGTGGCTGAAAAAAATCTTGCCGCGAAATGGAAGAAAACCCGGGCGTGGTTCGTCCAATGGTCGTGAAGCAAATGTGACCGCGGTATTCGATGCAAAAACTTCAGGCATTTTATGGAACGGGGCGTCGTGATGAGTGAGCAGGCGAGCGAGAGGCGTCTGATCGAGGCCTGTCAACAAGGTGATCGCGAAGCTTTCCGCGAACTGTTCGACGTCCACAAGGATCGCGTGTGGTCGGTCGCCCGACATTTCACGGGCGACGAAGCCGTGGCGCGCGACGTGACGCAACAGGTCTTTCTGAAACTGTTCACTGGCATCGCCCAGTTTCGTCACGAGGCGAATTTCAAAACCTGGCTCTACCGGTTGGTGGCGAATGAATGCCTGGATGAATTTCGGAAAAGACGCAGGCTGGTTTCATTCGATTTCTTCCGGTCTGAAGACGGCGATGAGCAGGGCGAGGTTGATATGCGTGATTGGCGGCAGGAAGCTTTTCAGGAAGAGAGCCTGGCGCGGCTTGAAATTTCGGAAGCCGTGAAGTCGGCGGTGATGCAATTGAAACCGAAATTGCGGATGGCGATCCTGCTGAAATATTTCGAGGATTTATCTTACGAGCAGATGGCCGAGGCGCTCGGTTGTTCAGCGGGGACGGTGGCTTCGCGACTCAATCGCGGCCACAAGGCGCTGGCGCAAAAGTTGGCGCACCTGCGCGGAATCATCGGCGCGGCGGAGTGAAAACAACGATGTTCTGGAATCACGTCAGCAAAAAACTTTCGGCTTACCGTCACGGCGAATTGCCGTCTGAAGAATCGCGCCGCGTGGCTGAGCACCTGGCTGATTGCAGCCGATGCCGCGATGAGTACGAAGAGATCAAATTCGGCGCGCGATTGGCGCAGCGGCTTGCGCTCGAACAGGCTCCGGCGGATTTGTGGAATGAGTTGGAAGCGGTGATGGATGGAGGAACGATTCACCGCAGAGGCGCAGAGAACGCGGAGGCGCCGCAGAGAAAATCATTCTGGCCGTTGCCATCATTCAAGCTGGGCGCGGCTTTCGCAGTTTTGTTGCTGATTGGTTTTGGCGTGTTCTGGTTTCAATCGAGGAAGACGCCGAGACCGTTCTGGGAAGTCGCGCGGATCGAAGGTCAGCCTGTGATCGGATCGAAAGTAATTGGAGAAGTCGGGAAGTTGTCGCTCGGCGAATGGTTGACGACGGACGACGAGTCGCGCGCGCGAATTGATGTCGGCCAGATCGGTCTGGTGACCGTCGAACCGAATTCGCGGTTGAAGCTGGCCGAAGCGCGCGATGAAGAGCATCGGTTGGCGATGACGCGCGGCAAGATGAGCGCGCTGATCTGGGCGCCGCCGCGACAGTTTTATGTGGACACGCCATCGGCGGTGGCGGTTGATCTGGGTTGCGCCTACACGCTCGAGGTCAACGACGGCGGGCAGGCGGTGTTGTCTGTCACGGCGGGCTGGGTGGCGTTTGAATCCGAAGGGCGCGAATCGTTCGTGCCGCGCGACGGGATGTGCGTGACTCGGCCCGGCCTCGGCCCCGGCACGCCTTATTTCAACGACGCTTCAGAAGAATTCAAGCAGGCGCTGGCCAGGTTCGACACTGCGGGGATGGATTGGTCGTCGCGCGGCGCGGCGCTCGGAATCATTCTCTATCAAGCGCGCGAGCGCGACGCGCTGACGTTGTGGCATCTGTTATCGCGCACGTTCGGAGAAGAACGAGGGCTGGTTTACGACAAACTCGCGTCGTTTGTGCCTCCGCCCGCAGGCGTGACGCGCGAAGGCGTTCTCAGCCGCGATAAAAAAATGCTCGATCTGTGGTGGGAAAATCTGGGACTGGGCAGCGCCGATTTCTGGCGAATGTGGAAAGGCCCGGCGCCGAAATAAGAAGGCAAACGAAATTTGCGGCGTAAGGCCGGAGATATTTCATATTCAATATCGAATATTGCATATGAAATATGGCCTGGACGCCGCTTTCAACAATCAACCAACGGAGGAAAACTTATGAAATTCGGAAGACTTCGATCAACTTCATTCGCGATGATGGCGCTGGCCGTCGCAATGGCTTTCAATCAATCAGCTCAGGCGGGGCCGCCGCTGATCTGCCATCCGTTTGAAATCGGCAATGCGAAATCGCTGCCGTGGGCCGGAAGCGAGTGGCGCGCAGTAAAACCGGATTACGACATCAACCGTTTGGTTGAAGACACGCTGGCGCTGCTCACGCCCGACACGCCGGTCATCGTGCGAATGGAGACGCTGCGGCGCGCGACGATGTATGCCGTGTGGGCGCAGCGCGACAGCGAGGTGAAGCTGGCGGCGAAGAACGACAAGGTCGCGGGGCAATTGCTGGATCGGTTGATGGGGCGGCTGAAACAATCGGCGACCGGCGGTAAGCCAAACACGCTGGCGATGTTCGACGCCGGATATTTCATCGAAAGCTGGCGACAAGCGACCGACGCCAGGAGCGCGCCGCAAATGGATGGTTACGGGATGATTGTCAAAGCTACAAACATGCGCGGCGGCGACGCCTCGATGGAATTCGCCTCGGCGCTGATCACCAGCGGACGCTCGGACAAGACCGCGCATCGGGCACATTTGCAAAAAGCCGTCGCCGGAGCGCCCGAAGGCTCGCTGCTGGCCAAAAACATCGTCAAACATTTTTCAGACAAGGGACGCAATCTGGCCGAACTGCGCGCCAGCGTCGGGTTGGCGAAGAATTGACTCGAAAGCCAATCTGAGCGGCAAACGCGAACTGCTTTTCACCGGCTCAAAATAAAAAGCGGCTGCGCTTGAATTGAAAGCGCAGCCGCTTTTTATTTTGCTCATCTCTTGCCGCGGCCAGGGCTTTTGTAAAGTCGGTTGCATAAACTAAAACCCATAACCGAACACCAACAACCTATAAACCCTTCCTTCAAACCGCCACTGGATTGAGTCGTTGAAGGAAAAATTTATAGGTTGTAGGTTGTAGGCGCTGGGTTTTAGGCTGCTCCTAGCGAGTGTGCGAAAGCTCTGCCGCTGCGCCGAACCGATTTGACGCTCGCCGGACGCGCAAGTAGTATCCAAGCTCCTTCGTAAATTCACGGATTCATCGAAAACGAATGTTATGAAATCTGACGCGGTCATTCCCGAATACACTATTCGTCAATGCGCGACGCTCGAAGAATTTGAAGCGTGTCTGCAGATGCAGCGCGATGTCTGGCAATTTTCTGATCTGGATGTGACGCCGCTGCGCTCATTCGTCATCACGCGACGCGGCGGAGGTTTCACGATGGGCGCGTTCGACACGTCGAACAAACTGCTTGGCTTCGCGCACGCGCTCGCGGCTTTCGACGAAAAGCTGCGGCCTTATTACTACTCGCAAATGCTCGCGGTCGAACCCCGGCTTCAAAACGCGGGGATCGGCGTGAAGCTGAAACTCGCGCAGCGCGAGCATGCGTTCAAAACCGGCGTCCCGCTGATGACGTGGACATTCGATCCTCTGCAATCGCGCAACGCTTATCTGAATATCATCAAACTGGGCGGAGTGGTGCGGCGGTATTACGTCAACTACTACGGCAACAAAAGCACCAGCGCGCTTCATCGCGGCCTGGACACCGACCGGTTGTTCGTCGAATGGTGGGTACGTTCAGATCACGTCGCGGACGCGCTTGCGGGCAAACGCCGGGCAGACAAACCGGAAGCCGTTGTTGAAGTTCCGCGTGACATCGAGGCGGTGAAGAAACAAGATATGGACGAAGCCCGCCACTGGCAGTTGCATGCGCGCGATGGATTTCAGAAGCGCTTGAGTGAAGGATTGTACTGCGCGGGTTTTGAAGCAGACCCGAACGGCGTCAGCCGATACCTGTTTTTCAGAGACGATCAACGAGAGAGGGAAGAGAGCTACAAACAATGAAAATCGAACGCATCGAACTACGCGAAATCCGCTTGCCACTGGTCGCGCCGTTTGAAACCAGCTTCGGGCGCACGACCGAGCGGCAGATCATTCTCGTCAAAGTCTTCAGCGAAGGCCTGATCGGCTGGGGCGAATGCACGGTCGGCGAACATCCGTTTTACAACCACGAATCAACCGAAAGCTGCTGGATGATCATCCGCAATTATGTCGCGCCGATGGTTCTGGGCAAAGAGATCGAATCGCCCGAACAGGTTCCGCAACTGACCCGATTGATTCGCGGGAACAAAATGGCGCGCGCCGCGGTCGAATGCGCCGTCTGGGATTTGGAGGCGCGCAGGCAGGGCAAACCGCTCTGGCAATTGCTCGGCGGAACGCAGGAAGTGATCAACTGCGGCGTTTCAATCGGCCTGGAAGACAACGACGCCGCGATGATCAAGAAAGTCGAGAAGGAAGTCGCCGCCGGTTATCAGCGCATCAAGATCAAAATCAAACCGGGCCGCGATTACGAGATGATCAAAACCATCCGCAAAGAGTTTCCCGAAAAAACAATGTCGGTTGACGCCAACTCGGCCTACACGCTCGCGGATGTTGATCTGCTCAAAAATCTGGACGAGTTCAAGCTGCTGATGATCGAGCAGCCGCTGGCCTACGACGACATCGTTGACCACGCCGAGTTGCAGCCGCAGTTGAAAACCTCAATTTGTCTGGACGAATCAATCCTGAGCGTGGACGACGCGCGCAAAGCTCTGAAGCTCGGCGCGTGCCGGATCATCAACGTCAAGCTTGGCCGCGTTTCGGGCCACACTGAAGCGCGTAAGATTCAGGCTTATTGTTACGAGCGCAACATCCCGGTCTGGTGCGGCGGGATGCTGGAAGCGGGCATCGGGCGCGCACACAACATCGCGATGAGCGCGCTGCCCGGCTTCACGCTGCCCGGCGATGTGTCGGCGTCGAAGCGTTACTGGGCGGAAGACATCATCACGCCGCCGGTCGAAGTCACGCCGCAGGGGACTATTCCGCGACCAACGGGCGTAGGGATTGGGTATGAAGTGAACGAGAAGCGGATTGAGGCGTTGACAGTAAAAACCGAAGTCATCAAGTAAGGATGCAACAGCCCGTAGAATTTGAACGTGACATCTTGTCATTTCAATAATCGGGTTGACGCGGATAGTTGTGGCCTCGTTCTTCTGGAAGTCGCCACGGCGATGATTGCATGCGCTTTCAAGGTTTGTTGGGGTTCTGGCTGTCGTCTGGTATTTGCTCGGCACATCCGGAGTCGTTAAGTTCGGAATCTTGTGGCCTACGACTGATGGAGATGAAGTTCTTATTGCCGGGGTTCGGTACACTGTCACAGCAACGCGTGCGGCTGATTACATCTATCTTGTGGCTTGGTATGCTACGTCGTTGTTGTTAGCGATTGGCGCGCGCGCCATTGGCGGTAAATTCGATACAAAGAGGTAACTGAGATGAAAGCAATGTGGAACGGCGCGACGCTTGCCGAAAGCGATCAGACAATTGTTGTTGAAGGCAATCACTACTTTCCGCCCGACGCGATCAACAAAGAGTATTTTCAGTCGAGCGACACGCACACGGTCTGCGGCTGGAAGGGAACGGCGAGTTATTACAACGTCGTCGTCAACGGGGAAGTGAACAAAGACGCGGCGTGGTATTATCCAAGCGCGAAGGACGCAGCGAAGAACATTGAAAATTACGTTGCGTTCTGGAAGGGCGTGGTTGTAAAGGAATGAGCGGAGGGCGAAGTCATGTCAGAAGCTACGGTTGAATCTGTGCTCACAGTTTTCAGGCGCCTGCCCGTTCGTGAACAGGCGCAGTTGTTGGAGATTCTCGCTCACGAGTTGAAGCGGGAGAAACCGCGCGAGAATGGTCAGGTTTCTCCGCCTGTTGTGGAAAAAGATCGCAGCCGTGAAGAAAAATGGCTGGCCGACCACAGCCGTGAATATACCAATCAGTGGGTGGCGCTGGAGGGAGATCAACTGATCGCTCACAGTTTCAACGCCGCTGAAGTGTTCGCCGCCGTTAAATCTCTCGGCGTCGAGCGCCCTTTGTTTGTTCGTGTCGAAGACCCCGATGCGCCTCCTTTTGCCGGTTTCTGATCCCGTCCGGTCACAGCTATGCCATATCAATTGAGTTTTAACGTTGAGCATCATTACCCCTCTACTTCCAGAGGAATAACGATGCCTGTGATTTTGACAGTGGGAAATAAGACTGTTGATTGTCGAGCAAAGGTTGATACAGGCGCCGAGCACTGTCTTTTTCAACGAGAGCTTGCCGAGGGGCTTGAGCTTGATTTGGAGAGCGGCGAGTTTATGAAGATGAACACGCTCGGTGGTCCCATCCCAACATACGGGCATCAAGTGGTGATGCAGACACTAGGCATGACGTTTGATGTGATGGTTTACTTTGCGGAGGATTACGGAATATCACGAAATCTGTTGGGTAAACACGGCTGGCTTGAGCAAGTCAGAATAGGCTTGATTGATCACGACGAAATCCTATATGTCAGTCCGTATAACGAATAAGCAAATATGTCCCATCGAGCGCATAAAACCAAATCAATCGAGCAGGAGATCGCGGATTTGAGCCGCGAGATATTGGAGCACGATTATAGTTATTACGTGCTCAACGAGCCGACCGTGGCCGATGTCGAATACGACGCGATGATGAAGCGGTTGCGCGAATTGGAAGCGGAGCGGCCCGATCTGATCACGCCCGACAGCCCGACGCAGCGCGTGTCTGGACAGGTGGCCGAAGGCTTCGAGGAGTATCACCACAAGGTCCCGATGCTGTCGCTCGACAACAGCTACAGCATTGAGGATTTGCGCGCGTGGGCCAAACGATGCGAGAAGCTGGCCGGAGGCCGCGCGTTCGATTACGTCGTCGAATTGAAGATTGACGGGTTGAGCCTGGCGCTGATTTACGAAGAGGGAAGGCTGGCGCGCGCCGTGACGCGCGGCGATGGCTCTCGTGGCGAGGTTGTGACAAACAATGCGAAGACGATCAGGTCAATCCCGCTCAGGATCAAGGGGGGAGATGGGAAGAAGCAATCGCCGTCATTTGATGACTCGATGAAAGAGGTCGAAGTGCGCGGCGAAGCCTATCTGCCGACCGATGCGTTTCGGAGGATCAATCGCGAGCGCGAAGAGGCTGAGTTGCCATCGTTCGCCAATCCGCGCAACGCGGCTTCGGGCGCGATGAGGCAACTCGACCCGCGGATAGTCGCCGAGCGGCGGCTGAATATTTTCTGCTATCAACTGCTCTTCGACGGCGCGCCAGCGTTCCCGACGCAATACGAATCGCTCGAATGGATGGCCAAACACGGGTTCAGGGTCAACCAGAACAATCGTTACTGCAAGACGATTGAAGACGCGGTGGCGTTTTGTAAAGAATGGGAGACGCGACGAGATGAGTTGAGCTACGAGATTGACGGTGTTGTGGTGAAGATCAATCAGGTGGCTGTGCAGGAAGAGTTGGGCGCGACGTCCAAATCGCTGCGCTGGGCGATTGCCTACAAATTTCCGGCGCGGCAGGTTTCGACGCAGTTGTTGGATGTGATTTATCAGGTCGGGCGCACAGGCGCTGTGACTCCGGTCGCTGTGCTCGAACCCGTGTTGCTCGCAGGCACTACGGTTTCGCGCGCCAGCCTGCACAACGCCGACGAGATGAAGCGGCTGGGCGTGATGCGCGGCGATTTCGTCTTCATCGAAAAGAGCGGCGAGATCATTCCGCAAGTCGTCAAAGTCATCACCGAACGCCGCACGGGCGAAGAGACGGAATTTGAATTCCCGACGCATTGCCCGGTGTGCGGCGCAAAACTCGTCAAACCCGAAAGCGAGGCCGTGACGCGATGCCCCAATCCGGATTGCCCGGCGAAATTGCGCGAAGGCTTGCTGCATTTCGCATCGCGCCGCGCGATGCGCATCGAAGGTCTGGGCGTCGCGCTCGTTGAGCAACTGACTTCGCCGCGAACTAAACGCGACAAAAAAGGCGAGGTCGTAACTGATGAAAAAGGGCAACCGTCGCAATCGCCGCCGCTCGTGCGCGACGCCGCCGATCTTTACGGCCTTGCTGAACGGCGCGATGAACTGATCGCGCTCGATCGAATGGGCGCCAAGTCGGCAGACAATTTGCTTCAACAGATCGAAGCCAGCAAGGACGCTGGATTGGCGAGGTTGGTTTACGCGCTCGGTATTCGGCACGTGGGCGAGCGCACGGCTGGTATTCTGTCCAATCATTTTGGCTCCATCGAAAAATTATCGGCGGCGTCGAGCGAAGAGTTGGCAAACATTTTCGAGATCGGCGATGTCGTCGCGGCCTCAGTCCACGAATGGTTCAAATCATCTCTAAATCGGAAGCTGGTCAAACGCCTTGCCGAAGCCGGTGTGAAGATGGAGATGGTGAGCGCGGGCGGGCAACAGGTTCCTAGAGTCTTTGAGGGGAAGACGTTCGTTCTGACCGGGACTCTGCCGACGATGAAGCGCGATGAAGCCAAGCTATACATTGAATCTCGAGGCGGAAGAGTGAGCGGGTCGGTCAGTAAAAAAACGGACTTTGTGGTCGCCGGAGCCGAAGCGGGATCGAAGCTCGACAAAGCGCAGGAACTCGGTGTCAAAATTATTGATGAAGCCGGACTTCTAAACCTCAGCCGAAGTTAAGCCTAATAATTGCCATAGCTTAGCCTCAAAAATTTTCTCAAAAATTTTCACTTCAGGGCTTGCAAAGGCTCTGCTCCACGAATACAATGCGCAGCAACTAGCAGCGGTAAATACCCTAATGGCTGAGGACGCTGCTGAATCGGGGGGAGCGAAAGCGCCCCCCATAAATTTTTTTGGATAGCCATCTCAACAACCAACCATCAACCAGCAAATCAAAATTTGACTCGCACGCGATAGCTGAGCACCGCTTCTCCATCTTTCGCCACCGGCACACTGAAGCGCGCCGCAAACGCCGCCGTCTTTTCAGCCGGAAAACTGGAATTAACGATCTCCCAATCTCCGCCAATCGGCTCATTGACGATGACTGTCACCGCCTCTTCTTTGTGATTGCGAATGCGAATCTCGTAGGCGTATTCAAAGACGCGCCGAGCGATGGCTTTGTAATCGGTCTGCTTTCTCTCCGCCACAACATCGAAAGCGTCGCCGAGTTTGACTCTGACTGTTTCGTCTTTCGGCGTGTGATCAATCCGGTCTTCGCCGACGAATTGTTGCGCGCCTCCGGCGTCGGCCTTGTAAACGCGCACGACGCCTGCTGGCAAAGGCTGGCCCAGGCTATTTTCCTTCGAGTTCCTGAAACTGACGAAGACGCCGATCTTCTCCTTGATCGGTTCGCCGGGATTGTTGTAGCCCTGAAAATAATAAGGCTGTCCATTCAGGACGAGTTCTTTTTTGACGTTGAAGTTCGCCGCCGAGAGCAGGTTGATCTGCTTCGTCTCGTTGTTCTTCATCGTCGTCGGACGTTGAAGCGTATAGAGATGATATTCAAAAAACGCCTGCTCCTGGAATTGGGGCTGCTGCGCAGCTTGAGCGCGCGCCACCTTCATTTCATCACGAGCCATCCCGGCCATCTCGCGCACGCGATTGACATCGCCCGCCACCAGTTTCAATTCGGCGTTGCGATAAGCCGTCCCGCTGTTGTTGTTGATTGTCACCCATCCGTTCAAATCGGCTTTGGTGTCGTTCTGGTTTACGACGACCACGTAATCGGCCCTCCAGTTCAAACCCTGCGTCAGGTACGAAGCCTCGACCGTGTGCTCCTGCGCGCCGGTGTTGTTCAGCGACCAGACCAGCGTCGGTTTGGCGATCAAATCCTGCGGCAGACGGTCGAAGCGAATCTCGGCGATGTTGGTCGGGTTGATCACGATCTGATCGCCAATCTGCCAGACCTGGCCGCTGTTGTTCGAGAGCAGCGTTGCGCGCGTCGGAACCATCTTCTCGGTGTTGTTCTCGACCGTGCGGAGCACGAGCGTCAATTCCTTGCCGACGTATTTGTCGAGCAGTTTTTGCGGATTGAGCAGATCGTATTCGTAACTCTGCTCGATCACGTCCAGCGCGTTGGGCGCAGTCGTTGATTTGATGTGAACCGTCGCGGGGTTGATCTGTTGCGCGACATCCATGAATCGCAGTTGCGACGCGCCCCGCGGCAGCCGCAGCGTGCGAGTGTCTTTGACCAGGCCGAGGTTTGAATTGTAGACCGTGATGGCGACGCTCTTCTGGTCTTCGATCGTGCTTGTTCCGGCCTGATTGGTTTGCGCGGCTTGAGAATTTTCAGTCGTCTTGTCACTCATCGTTCCTCCTTCGCGGCTCGATTTATCCGACGCCGGCGCGGCGAATGCCGTTCCCAGCGTGAGCGCCAGCGCGAGCAGATGCGCCGTCAAGAGTCTTCCGAGGGTCTTCAATGAATTCATCTTTGCCTCCGTTGTTTTCATCCCGATGTTCAAAGCAGGGAGCGTGCGGAGCGCCGCTTCGCGTGTTTTGAACGAAGCCGGACAGTCGGCTTGCACGCCGGGATGGCGAGAAGCATACAACAATTTGCAGTCAAAGCGTTGACAGCCTCGGCCCGCCGCAACTAAATTTCGGCTATGCTCGACAGAACGATTAGCGCCGCTTTGCCAATCTCTCTTCTGCTCACCTTCGCCGCCTGTGGCGGACGACTTTATAAAGTCGCTCCTTTGCCCGCGAGCGCTCCGCCCGAAATTTCAACCAGCGCGAGTGGGTTGAACGTCGGGGCCGTCGCGCTGGATGGCGATCATTCATACGAACGCTTCGAGGCCAATCTGCCGCTGGCCGGAGTAATTGCGGTTGATGTCAGAATGGCCAACAAGTCCGACGCGGCGATCAGGACGAACTCGCTCAGGTTTGATTTGCGCGACGCGGCGGGCGCCAGTCTCAAACATCTCGCGCCGAAAAAAGCGTTGGGCGCGGTGATGAAATATTACGGCAATGGTTTTTATGCGAAAGCCGCGTACAGCCGGACGCTGGAAGATTACGAATCGGTCGCGCTGAAACAGACTGGCGAGATCGAGCCGGGAGGCGAGCTTCGCGGAATCGTCTTTTTCCAAACGAAGCGCGAGACAAAAAATGTTGACGGGTTGATTCTGTCCATCGCCGGTCTGCCCGCGCCGGTGAGCTTGCCGCTTCAAACGCCGCGCGACTCCGGCGAATCGCGCTCCCAAAAATCCTTCGACTGATTTCAACGTGCCCACAAATCACAACTACGACAATCGAGTGAAAAATCCGATCTACCACGTCGTCTGGGGCGTCCGATTTTTCTTTTCGGGGATACGCGAACTGACACGCCAACCGGCTTTGCTCGGCCTTTCGCTGATTCCGATTCTGCTGACATTCGTTCTGTTGTTGGGGCTGGCCCTCGGCGGCGCGTGGATAGCCGGGCGAATCGTCGCTGACGTTTTCGGCCACGATTTGCGCCTCTTCGTCGAAGCTCTGACATTCGCGCTGGCGCTGGTGATCGGATATTTTCTCTACCTGCCGGTGGCGCGCGTGCTGCTGGCGCCGTTCGCCGAAGCTCTGAGCCGCAAGACGCACGCGATCAATGCCGGCAATGCGATTCGGCAGTCTGATCTGGGGTCGGCGCGGGCGATGTGGGAAGGATTGAAACTGGTGATGTTTCAATCTGTGATTGCGCTGCTGGCTCTTGCGCTCGGTTTGATTTTTCCGCCTGTGGGAGCGCCGGTCGGCGTCATCGTCGCAATTTTCCTGTGCGGCCTGGATTTTTTCGACATTCCGCTTTCGACGCGCGGGCTGCGATTGCGACGGAAGTTGAGCGTGATCTGGCGCAACAAATCTCTGGCAATCGGATTCGGCGCCGCAGCCTACCTGATGCTGCTCATTCCGGTCATCAATCTGTTTTCGTTGCCGGTCGGCGTGATCGGCGCGACGCTGTTGGCTGACGCGCTTGAGCGTGGCGAAGAATTTTGATCGTCACTGGCCGATGATTTCAGGATGGCGTTCGAGGAAGGATCGCGCAATCAGGCTCACGTCGCGGTGTTCGACATCGGCCTCGTAATTCATCCGCCGCATCTCCTCGTCCGACACTTTTCCCGCCAGACGATCGAACACAGCGCGCAATTCGGGATGGCGGTTGAGCGTTTCGCTGCGGATCACGGGCGCAGCGTGATAAGGCGGAAAATAATGCTTGTCGTCTTCGAGCGCGTACAAGTCGAGTTTTGCGATCAACCCGTTGGTCGCGTCGCCCGCGATCAGATCAACCTGTTTTTCGGCCAGCGCGCGATAAGTCAGCGACAGATTCATCGCCAGCGGCGCTTCACGAAACTTCAACCCGTAAGCCTGAACCAGCCCGCGATAACCGTCTTCGCGGTCGAGGAACGCTGAGCCGAATCCCGCGCGCCAGTTCGCCGCGTATTTCGCCGCGTCCGAGATAGTCTTCAATGCCAGCCGCCGCGCATCGTCGCCGCGTACCAGAATCACATACGTGTTGTTGAATCCGAGCGGCGCGAGCATCACGCGCCCCGTCGCGGCGTAGCTTGCGGCCACGCGCCGCGTGACTTCGCCGCTATCCAGAATCACCGGCTGTTTGAAGATCGCGGTCAGCGCCGTGCCGGTGTATTCGACATAAAGATCGAGGTCGCCCGCGCGCATCGCCGTTTCGCAAATCAGTGTGTCGCCGAGGTTGAATTTGCGTTGGACTTTGATCGGCGCGCTTCGTTCGATGGTCTGCGCCAACAATTCGCCGAGAATGACCTGCTCGGTGAAATCTTTCGAGCCGACGACGATCCGCCCGTCTGACCTTTCAGACCAGACCAAACCGCCGATGATCAGGATCAACGCGGCGCCGCTGGCGACAGCGACGGCTCCGATTCGTGTTTTCCCGTTTCTTGCGCGATCGGGCGCCGACCATCGTTCAAGCCAGGCCAGCGCGAAATCAGCGGTGAGCGCCATTATCGCCGCCGGGATCGCGCCAGCCAGAATCACGGTGCTGTCAACGCTCGCCACGCCGCGAAAGATGTATTCGCCCAGACCGCCTGCGCCAATCGCCGCCGCAATCGTCGCCGTGCCTACGCCGACCACCGTCGCCACGCGCACGCCCGCCAGGATCGAGGTTCGCGCCAGCGGCAACTCGACCTGATAAAGCAACTCGCGATCAGTCATTCCCATCGCCAGCCCGGCTTCGCGCACCGACGGATCAATGCCTTTCAATCCGCTCACCGTAGTTCGCATCACCGGCAGCAGCGCGTAAAGAATCAACACGATGACCGCCGCCTGCGCGCCGATGCCGCCGATCAAAGGCAGGGGGATCAGAAAGCCGAACATCGCCAGACTCGGAATCGTCTGCACGATGTTAGCAAGGCCGATCAGAGGGCCGCCCAATCGTGGATTGCGATACGAGACGACGCCGAGCGGCACGCCTGCGGCGACAGCGATGCCCGTCGAAGCGGCGACCAGCGCCAGATGACGCAAAATCGCGCTCAGAAATTCGCTGCCGTGATTGAGCCAGAATTCGACGAGGCGCATAAGAATTCAGGGAGTGGGAAGCAGGGAGTGGGGAGTAAGAATAAGAAGTGAGAGTAACACGCTATTCCCCACTTCCCATTCCCCACTCCCTGCTCCCCGTTCCGATTCTCGGCAAAGCGTCGAGGAAGATTTTCACTTCGGTGTTGTTCGATCGAATGATTTCGGCGGGCGTCGCGCAAGCCGCCAGTCGGCCCTTGGCCAGCACACCGACTTTCGTGCCCAGCGAAAACGCCTCGCCCATGTCGTGCGTGACGCAGACGACAGTCTTGCGAACCTGCGACTGGATGCGATGAAACTCGCGGTGCATCTCGGCCCGGGTCAACGGGTCGAGCGCGCCGAACGGTTCGTCCATCAGCAGAATCGGCGGATCAACGGCCAGCGCGCGCGCTACGCCAACCCGCTGACGCTGGCCGCCGGACAATTCGCGCGGGTAACGCCCGCCATAAGTTTTCGGATCGAGGCCGACCAGATTGAGCAATTCATCAACGCGAGTGTTGACGCGGCCTTCCGGCCAGCCTTCCAATCGCGGCACGACCGCGACGTTGCGCGCGATGGTCATGTGCGGGAACAGCCCGACCTCCTGCAACACGTAACCGATACGGCGGCGAAGCCCGATCGGGTCCCAATCGGATGTCGCGCGGCCTTCAACGCGCACTACGCCCGATTGCGGCGGCAGCAGCCGGTTGATCAATTTCAGGATTGTCGTTTTGCCCGTCCCGCTGCGGCCAACAAGCGCGAGCGTCTCGCCGCGTTCGATGGCAAGCGAAAAGCCATCGAGCGCCAACGGCCCGCCGGGATGGCGGAAACTGACGTCGGCGAACTCGATGGCTATCTTGGCGGATGGCCCAGCGGATGACGACAAATGATGGCCGTCCATATTTCACTCAAGCGCTGCGCAGCGAGCCTCCGCATTGATTGCAGAAGTTCATCGTGCGAGCCAATGTCGCGCCGCAATGCGGGCAGGTAGCGCTTGTTGATTCGGGACGCGACGGTTGCGCCGGTTGTGGCGGTTGTGGCGGCGGAGTCAAATATGTTGGCGCAGCCCACGGCTGCTCTTGTCTCGGCGGCGCGGGCGTTTGCGACGGCGCATAGCTTCTGTAATCGGGCGGCGGCGGAGGCGGCATAAATTGCCCCTGCCTTTGCGCGCCACGCATCCCCGCCAGATCGCGATAGACCAGCGCCTGTGTTAATGGCAGCAGCGGCATCGTCGCCAGCACACCGACGCCGCAGGCGAGCACGCCTGCGCTGGCGATGAAGTAGGTCGCCATGGCGAAGAGCGTGAACATGATCCAATCGCGCTTGGTTATCTCAATGCTCTCCTTGATGGCGTCAATTGTCCCCTTACCGCCTTCGACAATCATCGGGTAGGTCAGAAACGTCAACCCGTAAACGATCAATCCTGGGATGAGACAGAAGACGCCTCCGATACCAGCGCCTATCGCGATCAGTACCAACGCCCCCAGCATGCGCATGAAATACGGCCCGCCTGAAAACAGATCGCCGACCGAGATTGGCTCGCCGCGCAGTTGTTTGAACGCCGCGTTATACAGCCCGCCCAGCAAATAAGAAACCGCGCCGAGAATAACCAGATAGACCACCGGATAGAGCGCCAACAGCGCGGTTGGAAACACCGGGGTCACCGTGGGAATCTCGTCACCTTGCGGCATGCTGGGCATCATCAGGCCGATTATTCCGATAAACGGCAGATAGACTGCGAACACGACCAGATACATCACCAGAATCATCAACACCCAGACAGACCATTGCTTGGTGAACAGATTCCACGCCTCGCTGATCCATTCCCAGCGCACGCTGGGCGCATTTTGTGATTGCATTCGTCTTGCTCCTGTAAGGAAGTGAAATTGATCGGGGCAACGTTAAATTGAGAAACGAATTGGCCGTCGTCTAAACCGCATCGCCGTCGCGATGCCGGAGAAAGAAATTTTCCAGGCTCGCCCGCTGCGGCGCCACCTGCGAGCGCAGTTGATCCATTTCGCCCGCGCTCATCGGCTTGAACGATTTCGCAATCGCGATGTTCTGATCAATGAACTGCACCTTTGGCATTCCGATCACCGCCACTGAAACCGGCAGGCTCAGCGCGTAACGGATCAGCGGCTCGATTGCGGCCTTGCCCGCGCCCGCGCCGACCAGCTTCTCCTGCGCGGTGACTTTCATCAGGATCACGCCGAGGTTTTTCTTTTTCGCGGCGGGCAGCGCCAGTTCTTCAAACCGGAGCGCGCGCGACGGATTCATCGCCATCTGCACGCAATCCAGATCGTTGTGTTCGATTGCCCTGGCCATCACCGCTCCGTCGGTGTGACTGGTCATCCCGATGAAGCGCGCGACTTTCTGTTCGCGCAATTCATAAAGCGCCTTGATCGCGCCGTCTTTGGCTTCGATCTTAGCCAGGTCTTCGGCGGTAGTCAGGCTGTGCAGGTGCAGCAGATTGACGTGATCGGTCTGCAAACGTTTCAGGCTCTGTTCGACCGCGCGCAACGCTTCATCGCGCGTGCGCGCGGCGGGCGAAACTTTCGTCGCCAGCCAGACATCCTTGCGGCGCGTCTTCATCACCATCCCGACGCGCGTCTCGCTCAAGCCCTTGCCGTAATCCATCGCGGTGTCCAGGTAGGTGATGCCGCTGTCAATCACGTGATTGAGCGTGCGCAGCGCCTCGTCTTCGTTCTCATACATCAGAAAACGGCTGCCACAACCGAAGGCGATGACCGGGACTTTGGCGCCCGTGCGGCCCAGGACGCGTTGCGGCAATTTAGTTTTCGCCCCGGCTTCGGATTCCAGAACCGAAGGCAGCACGGTGGCCGACGCGACGGTCAGCGTGGTCTTTTCGATAAATTCGCGGCGCGTGATCTTGTCATTGCTCATACTTGCCTCCTTGAGAAATTGTACGAACTCAGGCCTTGACGCCAGCTTCGGTCAGATACTCCCGCATCACTTTCGCGTAATGCGGGAATGCGATTTCAGGCTCTTCGATCTCCGGATGCCAGCGCTTCTCCCACTCGAAGCAGTAAAAACCTTTGTAACCACCAGCGGCCAGCGCCTTCACGGTTTCTTTGACGGGGACTTCGCCGGTTCCCGTCAGCACGTAGCGGCGATCTTTCTCTCCCGGTTTCAGCGCGCGCGAATCTTTCAAATGCGTGTGGCGGACGTAGCGTCCAAGCTGCTTGAAAGTATCGGCGGGTTTTTCTCCCGCGACGCAGGTGTGATGCGCGTCCCAGAGGAAAGCCACGTTCGGATGGTTTGCGCCCTTGATGATTTCCAGCAGCATCGGCGAAGTTGCGAATTCGCCGTGCGATTCGACGATGACCGTCACCGCGGCCCCTTTCGCGTGATCGCCGAGTTCGCGCAGGCCCGCGATGATCCGGTCAATGGTCACCTTGCGCTCTTCGCCCTTGACCAGTTGATTCGGGAAGACGCGGACGTAAGGCGCGCGGAGTTGATGCGCCAATTCGATGAAGCGTTTGGCCTCGTCCATCTGCTTCGCCCGTTTCGCGGCGTCAGGTTCGTGCATGTTCGCCGAAGCGCCGAGGTCGGAAATTTTCAGCCCCAGCGCGTCCAGATCTTTCAAGCTCTCTTTCAGCTTCGCGCCGGTGAATTGCGGCGATTTGGCCAAATCCATCTCGGCCATCAAACCGCGCAGTTCAATCGCGGCGAACCCGTGCTGCGCCGCGTGATCGAGAATCGTCTTCCATTCCCACTTCGGACAACCGAGCGTGGAGAAGGCGATTGGCAACCGTTTCACTTTGCCGGTTGCCCGGATAATGGCGGGCGCGGCGATTGAAGCGGTGAGTGAGTGAATGAATGTTCGGCGTGTGATCATTGATCAGTTGCTCCTTCAGAAGATTCCCGGGAGCGCGCCGCTTCCAGGAGTGTTTGCATTATTTCAGGGGAAGGGAAACGGCTTGCCCCGTTTCCGCCGACTCGTAGCACGCGAACACGGCGGCGGCGGTCTTCAAATAATCCTCGCCATCGCTCTCGCAACGCTCGCCGGTTTGCAAACATGAAATGAAATGCTGTTGTGTCGCGTGGACGCTGTCGCCGCGATAGCCTTCAACCGGAAAATCATAATCGCGCAATCTCTCCCCATTGCCGTATTCGTCAATCCAGATGCGGCAATCGCGCGCCAGCCGGATTTTGCCTCGGTCGCCTTCGACGATCAGTTCTTCCGAAATTGGTTCACGCCGCGCCGGGCCGCTGATGCGGTTGGCGTCAATCAACCCGCACGCGCCGTTTTCAAAAGCGAGTTGGATGAGCGTGTGGTCTTCGGCTTTGATCACCGGGTTGACGCGCCGCGTCTGGCAAAAGACGTTCTTGATCTCGCTCATCAGGAAACGAAATGTGTCGAGGAAGTGCACGATCATTTCGTGAACCAGCATCCGCTCCATCTCGCGCAGGTACGGCTGAAGCTGGTAAGGCTCCGCGCCGCGCCCGTCGGAGTTGCGCATCACGAAGCTGGCGTAAAAAGGCTTGCCCGCTGCGCCCTGATCAAGCAGGCGTTTGATTTCGCGGAACCAGGGTTGCCAGCGCCAGTTTTCGTGAATGAACAATCGGACGTTCGCTTCGGCGCAGGCGTTGACCATCGCCAGACATTCTTCCCAACTCGGCGCCATCGGCTTTTGGCAGATGACGTGAGCGCCGTGTCGAGCCGCGAGCCGGACAAGCTCCGGATGCGACTCGGGGCGCGTGGCGATGTCAACGAAATCGGGCCGCTCGCGTTCGAGCATCTCGGCGGTGTTTTGATAGACGCGCGAGATTTGCCAGCGCTCAGCGAATTCTTCAGCCCGGCCCGGCGCGGCGTCGGCCACTGCGACGATCCGCGCCCCCTCCGTTCGCAGCCATGCTTCGGCCTGATACTGCGCGAAGTAACCAGCGCCGATCATCACGCCTTTCAGCGCCTCGCCGCTCACGCGACTCCTTCTCTCTTCATTGCGAATGATTCTCCGATGAGTTGTGAAAAATTTGCGAAGTTGATTCGATTGTGATGTTGAATCGCCGCGCCTGACGCCGTTTTCAAACAAATTCACTGCAAAACTGCGCGCATACTAGCTTGACGCGCTGCGGCAGGGCAAGCTCCCGAATCGAGGCTTTGAAATCCGGAAATCACCGTGCTAGGATGCGCTCGCTTTCGATCATCCGCGCATTTCATCATCGTATTTGCGGAGAGTTGGCAGAATGGCTATTGCACCGGTCTTGAAAACCGGCGTCCGAAAGGGCATGGGGGTTCGAATCCCTCACTCTCCGCCATCACCTTCCTTACCTTTTTAATTGCAACAGTTTACATTTCTTGATATGCTCTTGGTGTCTATGAAAGTCGGAAAATAGACACCAAGCGTTTCGTCTTTGTCTATCCCCGCAGTTTGGGAGGCGCTCAGTGACAGTGAAAAAGCAAGTTCGCATCATCAAGAAGGTTCGTGATACGGACGGAGTCTGGCGGTTTGTCTCTCTGGATCGGGCTGGAAAAAAGTATGTCTGGGATGATCGCACCGGCTCCTATTTTCTCGAATGGTGGGAGGGTCGAAAACGTAAACGCGAAGTCGCCGGGCAAACGCCCAGTGAGGCGATGGAGGCGCAGCGTCGTAAACGCAACGAACTGCTTGGCGAGATGCTCACGCGTGGAAAAGCCCAAGCGGCGGAGGAGAAAGGAACAGCAACTCTCATTACGAACGCCACACGAATGTTCATTGAGCACATCAAGGCACATTCGCCCAGTAAGCCCAAAACGCCTCAGCGCTATCAGCAAGTAATGAATCATTTCGAGCGTCTCCTCGGACACAAGAAATACGTAGAAGCAATCACTCGCGCGGACGTAGATGATTACAAAGTCAAACGCAGCGTCGAATCCAGTTCGCAGCATGACCGGCCCATCACAGCGCGAACCATCAATTTCGAGGTCGGAACGCTCCGCACTTTTTTCTATTACCTGATCAATGATCGCGGGCTTCCCATCGCGAATCCCTGTGCGCGGTTTAAGCATCTCAAAGATGAAAAGAAGAAGGCGCACAGCCGGCCGCAACCTTACACGCAGGAAGAACTCGATCGGCTTTTTGCCGCGTGCGACGAGAAGAAGAAGGCCATCTTCGCCACACTGCTCCTCACGGGGCTGCGCAAGCGAGAGCTTTACTTTCTGACTTGGCGAGACGTTGATCTGAAAGCCGCGACGATCCGCGTGAATGGTGATGGCAAAGAAGGGTTCTCTCCTAAAGACTATGAAGAGAGAATCATTCCGATTCCTCCCGACTTGGTGGCGATTTTAGAGAAGTTGCCGAAGAACACTGACTGGGTTTTCACCAATTACAAGGGAGGGCAGATCAGCCATCTACTACGGCGTCTCAAAGAGATCGGGGTGAAAGCCAAAGTCAGTGGCGCAACACTCCATAAGTTTCGCCATACTTACGCGACCCGTTTGCTTGAAGGGGGCTGTGACATCGTCACGCTCCAGCATTTGATGGGGCACAGCGATATCGAGACCACGAGGCAATATCTGAATCCGCACGATGACCTCAAACGGCAAGCTGTCAGCCGGCTTTCCCTCAATGGCAATAGTAGTCAGCCGATTCAAGCTTGAGGCTTATCAAAGGATTTAGGCAGAAAAGTTTGTTCCTCGATCCACTTGGCGATTTGCCACTTGATGAACCTGACATTGGATTGAATGCGGACGTATGGGATCAAGCCTAACGCCACATACCGATAGATCGTCTTCTGATCGATCTTCAAAAGCGCCTCCAGGTCTTTGGCCGTAAGCAGTTCTGATACCTCTGCTGCTGAATTGATATTCTTGGATTTTGGGTCCATCGGCTCACCTGATTTTGGTCTTCTGGGGCGAATAAGAAGACATCGCTGGATTCTCCTCGCCGAAAGTTTCCGACTCTTTTCAAATTAGCGATCGTGAAAAACCTCATGCCCTGCAAGATGCGCCAAATTTTCAGAACGGTCGTGAGACCTGGTTGGAAAATCGAATGTTTCGGGATTAAGCACATCGCGCAGGCTGTCGAAGCGCCATTCGCGATCGTTTTCTACAAGGCCTTGTGAAAAATTCGTTTCGGGCCGAGCAGGATAGATATCGTCAGCGTAATCTCGCTGTTCGACTGAAACTGGCGCGTGCGCCGGCATCCGCGGTTCAAATTGATTGGCGCGCGTGAAATTCAAAGAGTCGTTCGGCGACTGGGTTTCCATCGAAGGTAACGGAGCGAAGCGTATTGGTTGCCGGTCTTCGGATTGGGATCGGCTGGGTTCCAACATCCGCCGTTCGGCGTCAATCACTTCGAATCCCCGATATACCGCCTCTCTCGTTTCGGCGGCGTAGCGGTCGAGGGCGGCTAGTTTCTTCGCGTCTTCGAGAGACAAACTGGCGATGACCGATTGAACGAACTGTTCTCGGCCTTCTTCTTTCATTTGTTCAACACTCACTCCGCCTCGTTCGGCGTCCCGAACCTTCTCGGCAACGAACTCATTTCGGGCGTTCTGCGCCAGACGCGCTTTCTCCTGGAGGTCCTCCTGAATGTGAGCGATCGTGTCGCTGATTCGGAGCGCTTCCCGTGATGGATTCCGCTCAAACGATTCCGTTGGGGCGATCTGTTCCCAGGCCAGATTACGGGCGCGAATTCTGATTTCACGCGCCGTTTCCGCCGGCAGCAGGCTGCGGGCTTCGGCGATCGTCAGGCCGTCACGGTCATCTTTGGCGATGACGTTGAGCCTGAGCCTTCCGACCTCTTCATTGAGCAGACGCCGTTCGATCCGCCCCATACTTGCGAGGTATTCGCGTAGCGACTGGCTTTCCCTCGGCATGGCGCCGAATGCTCGCCCTGGTTGTGATAAGCGCTCCTGTTTTTGTTGGCTCAGCCCTTGTGTCTTCTGGAAAGATTGTTTTCGGCTTTCCGTGATCTCAAACAGATAGGTCCGCTCGTGCGGCGGGATGCGGTTGTAGAGATGATGCAGATTCAGCCTGCCTTCTTGATTCATCTTCTCGTTGAGCAGACTCGCCTGAAAATGAGCGATGGCCTTTGTCGTTCCGCGGCTTTCAAGCTCCCCGATTATTTGCCGGAGCGCAGCGGAAGGTTCTAGCGACCCTTGATGCAATTGAGTAGTTCGTTCGGCTCGCTGGACGCGGGACAGACCGTAGTTGATGCGCAATTCCCGCATCTCCCTCGTGTGATGGTTAGGCGCGCGTCCGTTGAAGAGCAGATTCCGCTGCCGGGCATCGAGTGGTATCGTTTCCGGCCGCGGATGATGCCTGGGATCGGCCAGATGCCGTCGCAAGTCTTCGCTTCGTCGCTGGTTCTGGCGTAGGAAATTTTCAGCTATCGGGCCGAGTTCCTCCGGCGTCTTTGCGGCGATGAATTCCTCACGCGCTTGTCGGAATTCCGCAGAAGAATTGAGCGCACGGGTTTCGGGATCGCGCAGCCGTTCATCAATGTAGCGGGTGAGGAATCCGGCGATCTCCAAACGTTCGGTCCTCTCTTGTTCGGAAAGTTTCTTATCGTTTTCTCCATCGCCGCGATTCGCGCGTTCGGCAAGCGCCGCAACGAGCATCGCGCGGCTGACCCCGCGCTCCAGCCTTCGATCAATCTCCGGGATCGTGACCGTGACGAGCCGCTCTTTGACCTCGTAGTTCAGCCCTGCCGGAAAACGCAGCGCCTCTTCATCCAATCTGATTTTGCGTGAGGTTTCGTTGAAGAGAACCCCGCGCTCTTCCCCGCGCGAATCTTCGGCGCTAAAGGTTTCGATGCTCTCCCGCGTTTCGAGCCGTTCCATCTCGGCGGCGATTCGCCACATCTCGCCGAGCGTTTGCGATAAAACTCGTGATCGTTCACTTTCCTGAATCCGGTTTCCACGCTCATCGTGATCGAGCCGGTCATAGAAGGTTTTGAAAACAACGATCTCTGTCCGGGCGTCCGCCGTCTCGCCGCTGATCTTTTTCGCCAGCGAATGAAACTCGGCGGCCTTCTCCGCATCTTTGATCTTCCTCATGGCGTACGAGAGCGTCGTGATGAACGGCGTTTCACGGTCTTCAGTCAGTTCGTGTTCCTCGGCGGGAATGATCAGCACGGCGCCTTTGACCTCGGCCCCGCGCTCGTAAAGATCGCGCGTCAGTTTGCTCTCGCGGCCGATCCAATCGGCCTGCTCCGCGCGGGTGCGATAGTCGGGGTCGTCGAGGCTCGTCAGTCTCAATGCCGCGCGAAGATCGCTCGGTCGTGGCCGTTCGATCTCTTCCGGGGCCGGGCCGCGTTCGATGACCTCCCGCAGCAATTCCCGCCCGCCGAGCGAAGGATTTCGGTACGCCAACGCCATCAGCCGCATGTCAGAATTGTTCTCTTCTTTGCGCATCCTTGAATCCTTTCGGCTAACGCTCAAACGTCATCTCATGCTGGTGATCGGGATACGACGCGTGAACCGGCGCAGGAATCAATCGAGGCGCGGTCTCCCGCGCAGGATCGTGATCGGCGCTTACCGGATCGAGCAGCCGATCCGCGTCTTTCTCAATGACAATCCTTCTCGAACGGCCATCGCGCTCCTGCTCCAGCGCTTTGAGGTAAAGCTCTTCATATTTCGCTTTGAAACCCGGGTCAGCATCTTTTGCGGCGTGTAGCTCCAGCCGGCTGATCTCCCAATCCGTGAAGCGTGGATTGGGCAGCGGGCTGCTCGGATTTGTGCGAGCGAATTCTTTCTCCCAGTTGCGCGCTTCATTGACCAGGAAGGCGTGAACCTCCGCTGCCTTCTGACGCTCCATCGCGAGCTTTTGGCCGTAAGCTTCGACCGCAGTCACGACTTCGCTATGACGGTCGTCTTCCACCAGCCACCGGCGAAACGCTCTTTCCAGCGGCGCTTTTCTCTCGACATCGGCAAGACGCGCGAGGGCAATGTTTCTACCGCCGTCGTCATTCACGATCAGGTCTATACGGTCCCGGTGTTCCTGGAATCGGGCGAGGTAGAAATCGGATTCGCGCAGGTTGACCTCGGCCAGAATCGCGCGCGCCTCGGCGCGTCCTGCGCGCTTATCAAACGACACCAACTCCCGTTCGTCCGCGCGCACGTCGTATTGGCGTTCAAGCTCGACCAGACTTCGATAAAAATCAGGATCGCGGAGGCGGGAGGCGACGGTGTCGAGTTCCTTTAACTCATCCAACGTGAAACGTGGCGCGGGCATTTCCCGGCCTTCGCTCTGATGTCGTTTTTCCTCCCTGGCATGAATTTGATATAGCGCCGTCACAAATTCCGCTTTGTCCGTAACTTGGTCTGTGATCTCCGCGCGTTCGGTCTCGATCCGGTCGAGCGCGAGTTCACGCTCGCGACTCAATTGCTCGATGCGAATGTTCGCCTCGCCGCGCTTGCGATCGTCCCAGTGAACGTAGCGGCGTCCAATAAATTTTGCTTGATCCTTCGCCCAAATTATTGTGCGATCAATCTCCGCCAGCGATTTCCTGACGGGGTCTCCGCGCCCGTCCTCATCTGGCGAACTCTCCGGCAATTCCCACCGGAGCAGATGCTTGCTCTCCTCAAACCGCCGCGCCGATTCCTGCTCGGCGGTGAAGCTCGATTGCGCGACGAATAGCTGCGCGCCGAGTCGCGCGACCTCGTCCTCTGTGCGGATTGGCGAATCGGTCTCGGCGGCCAGCGCGATGCGAATCTCTTCCATCCGCCGGACTCGTTCCGCGTCGCCGCGTTCGATCGCGCGATCCTGTAATTCAGCCAGCTTTGCTCGCGGAAGGATGGGAATCGGCGACGGTCTTCCCGACTCTTCATAGCGGCTCCGGATAGCTGCGGCTTTCTCGATCAGATGCCGCGAGGCTTCGAACGCGCCGCTCAGTTTCAACTCGATGTTGGCGAGATCGGCGCTTCTCGTCTGGCGATGCTTGGCGAGCAGTTCTTCGTTTCTCGCCAACTCACTTGCAACGATCTCTGCCCGTAACTGTCCGCGCTCTCCCGGAGTCATAATCGCGGGGAGATCGGACATCACTTGATAGGCTTTGACCTGACCTCGCTGATGGATGTCGCGTTCGGAAAAACCTCTGCCCCGGCCCTGCCCATTCGTGAATTCGTAACGGAACTTGGAGCCAAACTGGAGGGCATTGTCGCGTTGCCTGGTCAGTCGCTCGATCTTCTCTTCGGCGACCATCGCGCGACCGAGCAGCAATCGTTCTTCGTGTACCTTCTTCGCCTCAGCCGGAACGATTTCGGCGTGAGCTTTTTCGGTCTGCCTCGCTTTCTCAGTTCGCTCTTCCAGAAATTTCTCGAATGTCCGGCTCAGACTTCCAGGATCGGTGAGCGGGCGGCCATCCTCCGCCCGTCCCCAACCGACGCGCATTTCTTTCGGCAGCGTTTTCAGGCGTTTCGTTTGTCTGGTTTCGCGGTCGGAGTAATCGTGATGAATCAACAGATGAATGTGCGGGTTGTCGGTGTTCCGGTGAATGCCGGCCACCCAGCGTAGCTCGCTTGCGTTGAGGTCGGCGGCCATCTCTTTCATCGTGTCACGCATCGTGTCGCGCAATGCTTGTTGCCGCGACTGCTCGCCGCTTCCGAGCCGGTTGAAGTCCTCCTCCTTCTCCAAACTGATGACGAGATGAAGCAGGTCCGATGTTCTTGGATCGTCCCCGTTTCCGAGCAGCCGGTTGGCCTGATGGAAGCTCAGATTGTCCTCGCGTTCGGAAAAAAGTCTGCGCGGCGCGGCGCCCTCCCGATCTTCATCGCGTTCCCGGCGCGAGATGTACCGGGTCGCCTGACTGATGCCGCTTCCACCGATTCCGTTTTTTATGACGACGATCACTTTCATAGCGCATCCTCCCCGCTCTTACTCGCATCCGCCGCTGGCGCAGGCAGCGCGTAGTGAACCAGAATCTTGTCGGTGATTGCTTTGGCCTGAAGCGCGCCGACTTGATGCTGCGCTGAAAGTTGAGCCTTAATCTGATCCGGCGTGAGATTGTCCTTCTGCATAGCGATCGTCGCGAGAACTTTCGCGATGTGCTGCGAGATCATGACCTGACTTAAAACCTGAGAGATGATCTCCAGAATCGCTTGCTCGCTTTGCGTTGTTTGGGCGACGACGGGCTGTATCTCTTCAACCATCCGTGTAGAAAAACGCTCGATCATTCGGCGTAAAGCGTCGAGTTCCGTAATCATCGGATTGACGCCTTCGGCAATCGCTTCGCGGTGCAGGTTGCGGATGAATTCGTCACCTTCGTCGCGACCAAATGCGCGGAAGCGGCGGGCGCGCAAGGCCTCGTGAACGAGTTCCCGAATCACGTCGCTGACGCATTTCTTTTCGCTCGTCGAGAGCGCGACCACTTCGCGCCGATCGTCCACAAAGAGTTTGGTCGTGTTGGCCTGATGCGAAACCAGTCTCGGTCTTCCTTTCACGGGCATTACTCGATCTCCTTCTTCCCCTTTCTTGCGGGCACGCTCTGCGTATTTCAATCACAATGCCAGAATGGATCACCCCGATGAGCAGAGGCGATGCAAATACGGCCAAGTCATTCCGCGTTCGATAGCTTGCGCGCGAGCGTTTGCGGCAAATGCCCGCGCGAATACCCGAAAGACCTTGTAATTGGCTGGAATGCGGTTGCTTGGCGGAAACCGCAAACCTCAAGATGCGCCCCACCTGCATACCGTGATTTTTCAAGAGGTAGACCGATTTGAACTTTTTGCAGCCTGGGCCTGGAGAATTCGGCCGCGGCCACAGCCTGAAAACCGGCTTGGAGGCTTGGTGAAATGTAGGGATAAAAAAGAACGATTCTGGTGAAATGCTGTTTTTGGCCGCTGAGTGAGAGATGGATTAGAGGTTTTGCAATGGCTCTTCTCTGGCGTTGCGGCTCCGAATTCAGGGCCCCGTGATCGTGGAATTGAATTGATTACGCATATGAATTCCAACGCCGCTTCCTCGCCTAAAGCTTCTTTCTTGAACTCGAATTCCGGCGAAAGAAAGTGGTGGAATGAAGCTTGCTCAGGCAGTCGGTGTCGTTAATTCCGGCCCTCAACATTTGAACAAAAGGAGTACCGATTATGCCGAAAAACAAGCAGACGAATGGAAGCGATCGCTCGATGCCGTTGATCGTTTTTGACGAGGTCACGTCGGAAAAAGAGTCGTTCAAGCTGAGTTGGACGGTGCTGGCCAATCTGCGCGAGTACGTGGCCTATGTGAAGGAAGTGACCAGCAAAGAGACGACGCCTGACGAAGTGGTGGACAAAGGAATGCAGCGCCTATTTGACGCCGATCGCGGCTTCCATCAATGGCTACAAAAGAAGAATGGCGGCGCCAAAGGCCAAGGCAAAAGTGTGAAACCGGAGAAACCGGAAAGGCAATCCGCCGAGGGAAAAGCCGAAGGCTTCAGTAACTCATTTCCAAAGACACAGCCGTGAAACCGCTCGCATCAGTTTCTCAACACGGCGCTCGGTTTGTTTTGAGATTGATTGTTGATCCATTCGATTGCGGATCGGATGATTTCAGCATGGCATTTTTCCGGCAGACACCAGCAGGCGAGAACGAGATCATCAGTCTTTGCCTGCTGGGCTAGCCGGTGAATCGCTTCAAAGACTTCACCCGATCCGCGCTGAAGCTGGCGCCATAACCAGCGGCGATATTTCTCAACCACGGTTTGGCGATCGCCGTCTCTGCCAATGACAAAGGGATTGCCCAGCGCGCTCGGCCGCCCGACGTAAACGCTCTCGCCGCGGTAAGTTTTGCGATTGACGATGTTGATCATAACCGTGACTCCTTTCTCTGAAAATCACCGATTACGATCAGCTAAAACTTTTGCGCGCGAGAACGGGACGCTTCCGGTTTTCACCGAAAGCGTCATGCGCGAACGATTGAGCGAATGGCGAATTTAGAACGGGATACTGTCGTCCCCTTCATCGTCACTTTGGGAAAGGTCGGCGCCATTCACCGTGGCGCCAGCCCCAGCGGTGGATTCACCGTCTTCTCCTCGTTTCTTCCCCGGCAGGAACTCAAAGCTGTTGGCAATGAGAACCGTGGATGTTCGTTCGATGCCTTCGCGATCCACCCACTTTTCGTTTTGCAGGCGACCATTGAAAGCGAGTGCGCTGCCTTTCTTTGCATATTGCGCGATGATCTCGGCGTCGCGGCCAAAGATGGTGATTTTGTGCCAATCGGCGATCGTTTCCCGCGTCTCGCCGACCTTCACGCTTCGGTTATTAGCTACGGAAAGATTGACGACGGGCGTGCCACTGTTGGTGTAACGGAGTTCTGGTTCCGAACCCAGCCGGCCAGAGATGATTCCAAAAGCGCTCATTGCTGCTCCTTCATTTGTTGTGTTGTTGTGAATGATTGAAAGTCGCGCGATCCTCGCTGAATCGCACAACTTTCAACCCGCTTCTTATTTCAGTTTGGTTCGGCCTATGCGGCCATCGCAGGCTCAGCGGCGCGACGAGATTTCAATGCCTGCCATACCGCCACGCGCTCCTGATTGGGCAACTTATGCACGGGGTGTTCCGGCTGATTCGCGCCGTACATCGCCCAAGCCAGATACCGCAGTTTCGCCTCACTCGCTTTGTGGACTACTTTGAGCAAGACTCGTGCGTCCTTTGATAGCCGCGCACGTTCCAGCCGTTCGCGTTGCAGCTTGGATGCGGTCGTGAGCGCGGTGAAATGTTTGAGCGGCAGCGCGCCGATTTCACGCGCCTTGTACGCGGCCTTCATCGTCTCGCCGAGCGCTTTCGTGTCCTTCGCGCCGCGCACCGCCTTGTGAAATTGGAGATAGGCGCGATTGGTCCGGAGCGCGGTCAAATGAAAGTCGCCCTGACATTCGGCCAGGAGCGTTTCCAACACTTCACGGCAGAGGGATTGGCTCTCACGATTCGCATGAGAATAAAAACGCGCGCCGGATTCGGTCTTGCCGGAAACGGGATAGAGGACTTCGATCTGGGCGTTGATGTCATCCCAGAGTTCCTCAATCGGCTTTCCGGCGGCGTACTCACGGCGGAGTTCGGCAGCCAGATACTGCGCTCGCGCGGGCAGGTCCTCCGCCGTCAATTCCGCATCAATATGCCCGCAGGCGATGGTTCGTTCGTGCGCCGACATCACGATGATCGCGCCCGATTCGTCGTACTGCATCAGATTCTCGAACGACTCAACGCGCGACGCGAGATCGTCGCCTTCAAAGCCGTCCTCAAGCATTTGATCGAGAAAATTCTCGAATTCATCCGGCCGGGCAGAGGATGCCGAACGATGGCCGGAAACCATGCGCTTCACGCAATCGAGTTCCTCCTCAAATAGGCTTTTCCGGCCTTCTCTTCGCGCCGCTTCACGGTCGCGGCTGATCTCATTCGAGCTTTGCGCCTGGAGTGAAAAACAGCCCGCTTCTTCCTCAGCTTCAACGATGGCGTACTCCGCAAGCTGCATTGCCAACACCGCCATCTCTTTGAGCACGACACTCACGCCGCGTTCGGCGATCTCACGGTAATAATGCGACGCGGTGTTTTGCCGGCTGCGCGCGTCGCCGCCGTCGCAAATCGCGTTGAGACAACGAATGAATTCGGCGGCGTCCACTTCGTTGCCCAGCTTTTTGATCGCGTAAGCGAGCGAGCCGATGCGGGCTTCCTCGTCTTCCTGGCTTGTGGGAGAGGCGTCGCCCTCGACTTTGAAAATCACCTCCCCGGCGACATTGAAGTACTCGAAGTCAAGCCGGGCGAGTCGGCCCAGGCTGGCGATGTGAGTAAACAGCCCGTCCTTCGGCGAGCCGGTGTTTTCTGGAATAAAGATGTGGCGGTTGGATCGAATGTTTGCGGTTTGCATTGTATTCTCCTTGAAAATTGTGAGTCTTGATTTTGTTAAGCGCCGGCGGACACACCGGCCCTCGGATCGCTCTTTATAAACCGCTGATACTTGTGGATTGCGGAAAGGAAAGATTGTGGGACTATGGACCTGCTAAAGTCCTGCCGTCGTTGCTCGCAGGTTCGCTTGAGGTGGCAAGAATCTGGCTTATCCGGCTCAAGGCTTGTTAGAATGAGACTCCAGAGGTGATGAACATGAAAACTATAACGCTGACATTACAGGATGATGTCTACCGCAGAGCGGCGCAATTTGCGCAATTGGCGAACCTTAAGGTCAATGATGTCTTGTCCGACGTGATTGAGCTTTCCTTGCTGCCGCCCAATCCACAGCCGTCCGCTGTTAAACCCGTCTCTGAGCTTTCGGATAAAGAGGTTCTGAAACTCACCGAACTTCAAATGGCTCCGGCGCAAGATCGGCGTCTGAGTCGGCTGCTCGACCGTCAACAGGCGGGAAAGCTCAAGGCGGAAGAGGGCGTTGAGTTGTTGACGCTGATGCAGGTGTACCAGGACGGATTGCTACGGAAGGCGCAGGCTTTGGCCGAAGCCGTGCGCCGTGGGTTGCTCGAGCCGTTAACGCCATAACGGCGCCTCCGGAACCTTTATGAGCAAGATTCCCATTGTAGTGTAACGCCGCGTGCGCGCCATAGCGCGACATCGCTGCGGGTATTGCATCAGCTCACAGAGATACATCCTCGGCCTGCTTGAAATGGAGCACATTCACCCCGAGGCCCTCGGCGGAACCGACGACGAAGAGAATCTTTGGTTGGCCTGCCGGCTCTGCAATGGATTCAAAGGCATTCAAACTCATGGGCGCGATCCGATCACGGGGCGCCGCGTCAAACTCTTCAATCCGCGCCGTCAACGATGGAAACGCCACTTCACCTGGAGCGCCGATGGCACGCGTATCATCGGATTGACGGTATGTGGCCGCGCGACGGTGGTCGCTCTCAAACTGAACAACCTTCTGGCGATCAATGTTCGGCGGGAGTGGGTCAAAGCGGGCTGGCATCCGCCGGAAGATGAGGACTAACGCGCCGACAAATAGCGCGCCCGTGATCGCGGCGCAGCATTCACCACCATCTCCCAAATCTCTTCCCGCCGCTGTCCGGGCTGGGCGATGTCCCAGAGGACGAGCACGGAGTTTCCCGTGCCGTGGAGGATGAGGTTGCCTACTTTGAAGAGGCGTTGGATAGGATCTTGTTTGACCGTGATGGACCGGACGGCGCCGAGTTGGATGAAATCATTTCGCCGGAAGAGCAATCCCCAGCGGGTTTCTCCTTGCGCCTCGGTGATCGTGTAGACCGACATCTTCATTTCGAGGTGAAGCAAGGCGACGAACCCCGCGATGACCATCCCTGCAATCACGCCTAATGCACAAATCGAGGGACTCATCGCAACTCGTTCCAACGGATCGAGGGCGGCAATCAACCCGAAGAGGAGAAAGGCGAGGCTGAAGCAGGCAGCGATCGCGTAATAGACAGCCAGTGTTCTTGCGGACGGTCGGAGAATGATGGATTTCGATTCGTTCATGACGGCTCCTTGCTTAAAAGTCCGGCCATCCCGGAGGGTCGGCGTTCGGATCGGCCCTGTTTTTTCCGAGCATGGCGAACAATTGCTCAATCTCATCCGCGAATTCACTTTCGAGCCGCCCGCGTTCTTCTTGCTCCTGTTCGAGAAAAGCTTGAAAGCGCCGGTTGGCAAATTCGTATTCGCCTTCGGTCATCCGCCCGATTTCGTTTTCGGTGTATTCATCATCAGCGAAGAAGTCTTCGTTTTCAGTTTTAGGATTCATAAGACCTCGCATTGATCAGGGGGAGCAATCAGAATCGTTTGGTCGCTCATATTCTATGGCGCATTTCCCATGATTCCTATACGCTGCTTACCCTTGCTCTGTTCAATCTCGGAGTGGTAAGTTTCTCCCAAGCCAACAATACCCCTCTCCCCCTCGACGATTAAAAACACAATTGAAGATGAGCAGACCACGCTGCTGAAGTCTCCCTGAGTTGCATCCCATAGTTGAATTCGCCGGCCCCAACAAAAACGCTGACTGAGAAGCCTCAGAAGCTGTACGGAGGTCTCTAATGCATGACGCAGATTCCATTCTGGTGTCGTTTCTGCGTTCGACTGACGAATCCGATCAAAAACGCTTACTCGACGATCTCATCCTGGCGCATGCCGCGCTTCTCATCCGGCAAACGATTTGGAGGCGGCTCGGCTGGTATCTGAATCCATCGGGCGCGGCGTCGCCTTACCCTGATGCGCCCGACGCGGAGGACATTTACAACGAGATCGTCGCTAATCTCGTCCAGCGCCTCAGAAAACTCCAGCGTCAAGGACAGGCAAACCCAATCGGAAATTTCCGGCAGTATGTCGTGCGGGTGGCCGAAAACTGCTGTCATGACCACCTGCGCGCGAAATCTCAGGCGCGCTACCATTTGAAAGATACGCTGCGCAATCTGCTCTGTCGCCGCCGCGAATTCGAAACCTGGAAAGGCGAGGGCAATGTGACCTTTTGCGGCTTTGCCGCGTGGAATGGGCGAAAGCCAAACGCCGCCGCGCCGAACCGGATGGAAGAGATCGTGGCGGAGCTTCGCGCGAAGATCACATCAAAATCAGCCCATCGTCGCGACCATCTCGCCGGCATCGTCACGCAGGTTTTCAAGCTCGCCGATCAACCCATTGAACTCGACGATCTGACTGAGGTTGTCGCCAGGGCGCTGGAGATCAGCGATCCACCGCCAGAATCGCTCGACGAAAATGAGCTGCTCGCTCAGTCCCTGCAGTCCGCGGATGTCGCAGCGGACGTCCGCCTGGAAGAACACGAAGCGTTGCGCAAATTTTGGGATGCCGTGCTGGGACTGCCGGAAAGGCGGCGGCTTGCGTTTTGTTTGAATTTCGCCAATCAGAGCGGCGACGACCTCTTGAGCCTGTTGCTCGATGCGAAGGTCGCGACGCCCGCTGAATTCGCCCGAAGTCTGGGCATACCCGAAGACCAGATGTGGAATTTGTGGGATGCAATGCCAATGAAGAACGCCGCGGTTGCCGCCCACCTCGGCGCGAAACCCGAAGAGGTCGGCAAATGGCTATACTTCGCTCGCAAAGAACTTCGAGGCGGTTTGTTCGGCGCCGGTCGGAAAAAATAAATTCGCTTCCGCCCGGCATGCTCGCGGAAATCTCTCGTCTTCTATTCATGAATGAGAGGCGCTCAAATCGCTCCGATGATTGCATTTTTCATGACCGATCATATTTCCACTGAACTAATGGCCGCCTTCCGCGCTCGCACGCTCGGCGCGGAGGAATTCGCCGCCGCCGCCGGACACTTGGCGCATTGCGAGATTTGCCTGGAAACCTTCCGCGGCGTATCCCGCAAGCGGAAGCAGCCCGCATTTTCCGTCGTTGATCTTTCTCTTGAGCATTGGCTCAAGGACGAACATTTCGACGCCGGACAACTGGTCGCCTACGCGGATGACAGGCTCGACAGTACGGGGCAGGAAATGGCGGGCGCTCATTTGAAGACCTGCGCGAGGTGTCGCGAAGAGCTTCGCCGATTTCTGGAATACAAGCGGCGAATTGAGCCGTGGATGCAGGAGGAAGAAACTGCCGTGGAGCCACGGCCTACGCCCTGGAAGCTATGGGATTGGTTCCTGCCGATTCGGAAGCCCGCCTTGATCGCAACCGCGGCCGCGATCCTGGCGGTGTTGGCGCTGGGCCTGATTGTTTTCCGCGCCGGCGTTCGACCGAGCGACTACACCGCGAAATCCACTCCGTCGCCGGCGTTTTCAATTTCCCCCAGACCATCGCCTTCCACCGATGCTTCGGTCGCGACGCGGACGCCGACGCCGGACGTGCCGGCGCCGCCGGGGGATCTGATCGCCTCATTGAATGACAATGGGATGAAGATCTTCGTGAACGCCTCCGGCGAGATTCGCGGCGTGGAAGGGTATCCGCCGCCGCTTGCGCAATCTATCAAAGACGCTCTGATCGCGAAGGAATTCAAGCGGCCCAAGGCGCTGTCCGATCTGGACGGCGTATCGGGATCGCTGCGGGGTGGAGGTGGAAAGCCACGGTTTGAGCTAATCGCGCCGGCCAGAGCCGTTTTGGCGGAAGCGCGGCCAACCTTCGAGTGGGAGCCTTTGAAAGACGCAACGGCGTATCAGGTCTTCATCGGCGATCTCAAACACCGCGAAACGGTTATCAGCGAACCTCTTCCGGCAACCACGACGCAGTGGACCCCGGCGACGCCGTTAAGGCGCGGTCGGATTTATTCGTGGGCGGTCACGGCGAAGGTCAACGGAGAAGAGGTCACGTCGCCCGGAGCATCAGCGCCAGAACCGAAGTTCAAAATCCTGGGACAGGACAAAGCGCGCGAACTTGCCGCGCTGAAGAAACGGCCCCGATCGCATCTCGCACTCGGTGTCTTCTATGTGAACGCCGGAATGACCGCCGAAGCGGAGCGCGAATTTCAAATGCTTGCCAAAGAAAACCCGCGGTCACCAATCCCAGCCAAGTTGCTTCGCGCCGTGCGGTCCTGGCGATGAAATTCTCGCTCACCCATCGCCGACGATGATGAACCCTGCCCAGTAGAACGGATGCCGGTAACGGCCGTCATTCATCAATTTCAACGCGGCAAGCCTCAGCGCATCGGCCTTCGACGCCGAACGCGCCCCTTTGAAGTTTTGATAAAAGCCGACCATTAACTCGGATGTGGCAGAGGAATTCACCTTCCATTGGCTCACAACAGTCGCCCGGCTACCCGCGACAAAGAATGCCCAGGAAATTCCGATGACGCCTTCGCCAGCTCCGATCCGTCCGCCGGCCGTTTCGCAAGCCGAGAGCACGACCAGATCGGCGCGCACTTTCAACTTCATAATCTCGTGCGCTTCCAGCAAGCCGTCGTAGCCGGAGTCTGCCCCAGGCTTGGAAAGGAGCAGGTAAGAATAGAGCGGCTGCCGGTTATAAATCATTCCATGTGTGGCGAAATGAATGATCCCATATGAAGCGGCCAAAGACCTGAAAGTCTGTTCATCAGCGCTGGGGCCGGCGAAAACCTTGCGGCGATCCGGCGCGAAGAACTGAGCCAGTCGTCTGACCTCCGTTTCGGCTTGAGGCAGCGGCTCGAATTTCTCACCTTTCTTGACCTCTTCCGCTTCAACGAACGGGTTGGCGAACGCGAGCAGTGTGGACGAATCACCACCCGGCTGCCTTCGCTGTTTGACCTCTTTTAAGATGCTGATTGAAGGGGCGTAGGAAATCGCGCAATCCTCGATCAGGTAGCGCCCCGCGCCGTTCTGCAGAGCTTGAAACGGCACATTCCACAAGACGCCGTCCGGGATGACATAGATTGTACTCTTGCCGCGGAGCTGATCCGCCGCCGGACTGATGAGCAGGTCGTAGAGGTCACGCGACGAAGGCGCAAAGCCGGGATTCTTCTCGGCCACCATTCGATAGAATCGGTTGACTCGGCTCGACAGTTCGGCTTGGTTGATCGAGACGGCATAATTCTTCACATCCAGCGCTTGACCCTGTTCCCGTCTCGTCAGCACAAACATATGGATTCGCCCCTCCGCTACGACGTATTCGAGCAGGGCGGTCTTACGATCCTGAACCAATTGACTCAAATCGTCAGTCGTCAGAGACGAGCTTCGTATGCCGCCGCTCAGGACATCGAGTAGAACGCGCCCTTTTGCCCTTTCGGCGTACAGCACGGCCTCGGACGTCCTCTTCTGCTTGACGAGCAGGTCAATCATCAAATGATACGCGGCGACTTTGTCCTCGAAATAGAGTTGCCGTTCCTGTTCCTGACCGGCTACCGAAGAGCGCATCAATTCGATTTGCTCGATGGCCTGGTACAACATTTTGGAGGCTAACTCATTCTTCCCTTGTTTCAGCAGCGATTTGCCCAACAGAGTCGCGGCAAGGTAAGAATGTTTGGGCAGGCGGAGATGGCGGGCGAATTTGAGAGATTCTTCCGAAAGCGCGGCAGCCTCGCTGAAATTGTCCATCGCGTAAAAGACTTCGGCTTTTCGCCACAGCAACTCGGCGATCCGCGTCTGATCCTCAACCTCTTTCGCCAGCGACAGACTTCGTTCAAATATGTCCAGCGCCGCCGGGTAATCACCTTTCACACGGTAGATTACTCCGATTCCTTGCCCTGCGTTGATCAAAACATCTCTGCCCGATGCGGCCTCCGCCTGCTTTGCGCTCCGGTTAAAACTATCGAGCGCCCGGTCGTAATCGCCTTGCCTCTGATACGCCACGCCGAGATTCAACAGCGCCACTGCGGTCTCTGCTTGATTGCGTTGGGCAAGGTAGGCTCGGAGGCTCTGGTTCAGGTAATCAACCGCCTTCTCATAATTCTCCTGCTCCAGATAGAGCACGCCGATGCTGTTAAGCACGTTAGCGACAATGCCCGGATTGAGAGACTTCCTGCCGGAATTCAAAGCTTTGTTGAAAAGGGTTAGCGCCCGGACGCCGTCTCCCATCGTTCTGTAAACTCGCCCCAGCGAAGCAAAATTGTCGGCCAGGTAAAATTCATATCTCAGATTGTCCTTGCCGAGTTCCTGATAGAGTGTGATCGCCCTCTGGTAATGGTCAATCGCCTGATCGTAATCACCGTCGCGGTGGCTGAGCGCGCCGAGCGTCGAGAGAGCGCCCGCGACTCCGAATTGATCCGGCCATGCGCCCTGCGCGATCTCTTCACCTGTCAAGGCGGCGGCGAGCGCAATGCTTTGTTCCGAGTAGTCCTTCGCTTGCCTGTAATTCTGCGCATAGAGGTGAAGCGAACCCAGGTCGCTCAAGACGTAAATCAGATCTCTTTGCAGCCCGGCGGCTTCGAAAACTGTCTTGCTCTCAAGATATGATTGAATGGCTTCCTGAACTTTGCCGATGCCGGAGAACGTCCTGCCGATGTTGTAGTGAGTTGTGGCAATGCGTCTATTATCCTTCAACCGTACGGCGACGGTGAGCGCGATACCGTATAGCTCCAACGACCTATCGGGACTTTCAAGGTAGTACGCGTTCGCCGCCCTCCCGGTGAGCTTGTCCCAGAGACGCGCAGTGACGAGTGGCGGGTGATCATCCAACAGGACTCGCGTCGCCGGCGGTCGCTCTTTATCGGCCTTCAGGAGGGCAGCAACGAGTTCATCTTCATTGCGAATCTTAGGCGGATTCTGGTTCTGTAGTGCGGCGGCGGGTGAAAGGGCGAGGAACACCGGAAGAAATTTCGAAGTTATCCAAAACAACAGCCGGGAGATTCGAATGATTCTCCCGGCTGCAATGCGCCTGTCAACGATTCCGTCCTCAGCATACTTGCTCGACACCAACGCCGACGGAAACGTTTTGGTTTCTTTACCAGACATTTTTATTGGGTAAAGGTCCCACTATCTTGCAGGTTTCCTGTTCTCAAACCAGACCCATCATTGCCAGGAGGGCATTGATGATGTCGCCCATCGAGGGAGACGGCGCTGGCGCCGTTGGCGCGGGCTTCTTTTCAGTTGTCCCCTGTGGGTCGTCATTAGCCAATACCGGCGTGTAACTGGCGCTAGTGAAAACGAGAGTCAGCGCCAGCAGAATGCTCGACAAAATCAGCTTGAACTTTTTCATGGTACTTCTCCTTGTTTGATCCGCCGGGAGCAGAAGCGGGTGGTTGACGATAGCACCTACTTGAGCAGGTACTCTTTGACGAAAAGAATGATCGAATACAACCGGTAATCCCGATTGCCTGGGATAACGAAACTGTGACCTTCATTCTTGGCCAGTAGAAACCAGACAGGCGCTTCGTTTTTCTTCACGGCCTGAACGATCGCCTCGGCCTCGCCGGCCGGTACGCGCGGATCATTCTTGCCCTGAATGACAAATAACGGCTTCTTGATTCTCTGCGCGTTGTTGAGCGGCGCGGACCTTTCCATGAACGCCCGCACTTTCGGGTCTCGCTCGTCTCCGAACTCCGCCCGCCGTACATCCCGTCGCCATCCTTCCGTGCGCTCGACAAACGTCGCCAGGTTGGAAGGGCCGGAATCCGAGATCGCGCACTTAATGCGGTCGCTATATCGCGCGGCGACCGAGAGCGCCGCATAGCCGCCGTAGCTCACGCCCAACACCATTACTCGGTTGGCGTCAAGATCGGGTTGCTTTCCGATCCAGTCCAGCAAAGCCCCAATGTCTTTCACCGAATCTTCACGCCTCGTCGTGTTATCGAGGTCGAGAAAGGTCTTGCCGTAACCCGTGGAGCCGCGCACATTGGGATAGATTTTCACGATGCCCAGCTCATTTATGAAATAACCGTCTTCGTAACCGTAGTTCGGGCGGTATTGATCTTCAGGGCCTCCGTGAATATCAATGATCACCGGACGCTTGCCCGTGAACGACGCCGGCGGGCGAAATAGGAAGCCTGAGATCATTCTTCCATCAAAGCTCTTCCAGCGGATCGGCTCAGGCTGCGGGAGCTTATCCAATTCAACCCCGCCCGCGATGCTTTGCACCCAGCGTTCGGTCTTACCGTTGTTCGTATCAAGTGAGTAGATGTCGTTAGGCGTTCTCGGCGACTTAAAATTGAATGCCAGGTCAAGCGAATTGCCGTGCCATTTGAGGTCGGAGATGATGCCGATGGGCAACTTTTCCGCCGTCTTCCTTTCACCCGTAACCAGATCAATCAAATAAAGCCGTGAGACGCCGTCTTCATTGGCGCCGAAGGCGAGTTGCTTCCCATCACGCGACAGTTGAAATTCATCCACATCCCACCGAATGTCAGACGATAGGTATTTGAAGCGTTTGGTTTTCAGATCGAGATAAGCCAGCCGGCGAAAATCGGATTCTTGATCGGTGATGACGTAAAGGCCTTTGCCATCTTTGCTGAACTGCGGTGAGTCGTAATAGCTCTTCTCATCGGATGACAGCAGTCGCCTCTCGCCTGAGGCAACGTCAATCAGCCAAAGCTTACTGACCGTGTTCGAGATGAATTCACAATAAGCGGCCTGCTTATCATCGGGCGACCAGTCGTAGGCTTTGAGGTAATTCCCGGTTGATTCAACCAACAGACGATTACTCTTCGCATCAAAGGGATTGATAATGCTTAAGCCTACTCCGTTCCCATTCGGCGGCGAGGAACTGTAGATGATCGCCTCGCCCGAATTCGACCAGACAGGTTCGGTATTCCTTGATTTTCCATCGGAGAGCGGCGTGGTTTTCCGGTCGTTGAGGCCGTAAAGGTAAAACTGAAACGCCTCGTTGCCATTGTCGTCTCGGTTGTAAACCAAGTAGTCGGCTTGAGGCCGGAAGTAGAGGTCGTAAATCCCGCGCGACTGAAGATAGAACCAGACCTTTGGCGCGCCGCCTGGGTTTTCGACGCGTGATAACCAACTGACGCTCGAAATTCCTTTGATCCACAACTCCTTCTTGCTCGGATGCCAGCCCGCGAGCGGCAATCCGTAGGCGCTCGTGTAGCGTTTGACCTGCTGCGCCAATGAAGCGGGAACTTTCGGGATGCCGATAATTTCAAGGTTGCTGTTAGGCGCGATCTCATCGCTTTGCGCCGACGCGAGGCGAAGGCACAAGGCAAGTGGCGTCAGCGCGATGAAGCCGACGAGTAACGATTTCCCGCAGTAAGAGCGCAATCCGCCTGAGTGAGCTTTCCGCACTTTCATTGTTTTCATTTGATTCCTGATGGGGGGAGGAATGAACTCGATGCAGCCGTCGTTCAGCGCGCCCGGCCCGGAACTCGTCCGTCGTGATATGGAGACGAGAGATTGGGCCGAAAATTCCGCGCGATGAAAATTATTTTTCGAGGGCGAAAAAACTTTCCCGCTCGCGGCATGGCGGCCCATTTCTCTCGTCTCCTATTTGTGCCGGCGCTTTATTGCGGGTACCGCTATGACGCCAACTTGAACGATCGGGGGAAACGATGGAGTACGACCTGTTCGCAAACTACACTGGTTCGGCAACCAGCCGCGCGCTGATTATCGCCGATGATGCGCTAATGCAGAGAGTCCTGCAACGGATGCTTCAGCAATCGGGTTGGGAGGTTGATGTGTACGGCAGTCACAAAGACTGGCTTGCGTCCGCGGAGCAGAACAACTGGCTGTTCATCGTCGTCTGCGTGGATGGCGATTGTCTGCGGGCGGTCGAGGCGCTGGAAGAAATGCAGGCGGAGATTCTTGCCGGGCGGTCATTCGCTGTCGTAATCGCCAAGCGGCCTTCGATTCACGACGCCATTTTCTGCACGCAACTTGGCGCGACGGATTATCTGGCGTGGCCGGTTTTACCGAGCCAGTTCCTCGAAATCGCCGAGCGCGTCCGCAAACAGGATCAATACGGTTTGTCGAACGAGCGGCGACCCGCGCTGGATGCCAATCACGTGGATGTGTGGCGGCAGAGAGGGATCGAACGCCCGATGATCGGCGGCTCGGCGGCCATGATCGAGTTTGCCAAGCAAATGGTCAGGGTCGCGCGCTCGCCCGGCATGCGAGCCTTCATCACTGGCGAGACCGGCACCGGCAAGGAGATCGTCGCCCGAATGATGCACGAAATCAGCGAATGCCGCGGGTCGTTTCGCGCGGTGAATTGCGCCGCCGCTGTCGAGGGGTTGCTAGAATCGGATCTGTTCGGCCACGAAAAGGGCGCGTTCACCGGCGCGCACGCGATGAAGCGCGGATTTTGGGAGGAGGCGGCCAACGGGACGCTCTTCCTCGATGAGATCACCGAGGCTTCGCTCGCGGTGCAGGCCAAGCTGCTGCGCGCCTTGCAGGAAGGCGTCATCCGGCGCCTTGGCTCGAATCAGGAAATAAAAGTGGCGGCGCGTGTGATCGCCGCGTCCAACAAAGATGTCGAGAAGGCCGTAAAGGATGGTTCATTTCGGGAAGACTTATTCTACCGGTTGGGGCAAGTGCTGCGATTGCCGCCGCTGCGGGAGCGGCCGGAAGACATTCCACTGCTTGCGCAGCATTTCGCCCGGCGCTTCGACAAAGACGCGGTGATCGCGCCGGAAGCGATGGAGGCGCTCTGCCGCTACGATTGGCCGGGAAACGTTCGGGAGTTGGAATCGGTGATCCAGCGCATCATCGCTTTCACTGGCCGCATCGTGCTACGCGAAGATGTGCTGCGTCATTTCAACGCCGGAGAAACCCGCGATGAATCGCTGCGCCATTATTTGCGGACGTTCTGGGGCGCGCTGCCAGAAATCAAGCCGGATGGATGGCCGACGATCCTCGAATTGCGCGACTGGTACGTGCGGCAAATCTTTTATTACCTGGGCCGGGAATCCGCCGTCGCACGGCACGTCGGCTTGGATGTCAGGACGGTGAACGCGATTCTGCGGAAAGATGAAGCGTGGCAGGAGGATTCAGGAGAAGCGCCTCCATCGGCAAGCTGAGGTCAATGAATTCTGAGCCGGACATTCTCCTCATTACTCAGCGTGAGCGTCACCGCCTCCGGCCTGCGGTTGCGGCGGCTTCTGTATTGCGGAGTGAGGCCGATGATCTGCTCGCCTTCGGGAACGAATCGGAGCAGATCGTCCCAGGAGAAATTTCGCGGGATGGCATTGCCAATGACTCGGCGGATCTCGCGTTCACACGATTCGCCGTAGCTCTCGGACATGTCATCGTAACTGCGCCCATCGTCATTATTCGGATCGAACCCGGCCCAAGCATCCGCTCGATAGAACTCCTGCGGATCGGCACCGCCCACCGTGAAGTCCACACTCTCTACATCCCAGTTGCTCGTGTCGTTGAAGGTGAAGACAGACTGGTCGCCGACATCGCGCCACTCGGTCGGCGGCTCGCCTTCGCCGCCGAAGCCCCACTGTCCAGCCTCGTAAAAGATCAGTGAGCATCCATCGGGAAGGTGGATTTGCGCGCCCGGTTTCCACCAGAGATGTTGAATCTGAAGCCGCGATTCGTCCGCCGCCAGCAGTTCATAGGCGGCTCCGGTCAGTTCAAGAAAGGTATGGAGACCGTAGGATTCGGAAAAGACTTTTCCGTCGTCTTGAACGAGTCGCACATCGTCAGCCAACAGCAATGGCGGATATTTGTAATGGAAGACTTCCGCCTCAAACGAACGCGCCATTTCGCTGGAGTCCTGTCCCCGTTCATACGGTTGGCGGCGCGCCGCGACAAAGATCGGAAGCTTTCGCGCCTGCTCAGGATAATCACGATAGAGCCCCTTCAACGCCAGAGCATTGATTTCGTTTGCAGGAGTGGTAGCAAAATAATCCGCCAGCGCATCGCGGATGAAGTCGAGCAAATTTTTGAGCGCCTGATCGTGTATGACGCCGCGCCGCGATGGCGCCATCGGGTTGACCGGCCTACCCCGCCGGACTTCGAGATAAGCGTTGAAGTGGCTGTGCCAGTTGACCTGGATCATCTGCCCGAACCAATTAATCCAGAGACCGGTTACCGTGGGATAACCGTTTTTGTCGTGCAATCCGATGACAAGCCGATTGTTCTGATACGCCGTCTCAATCAGCGGAACTTGCGGGAGCGCGGCGGCGGGAACCTTCGTGTTGACGGACGCATCGTTCAGGCTGATGTCGAGCAGATCATAATAACCTTGAGCGGCCGACCGCGTAGCGTGTGAATCGGCCAGCGCCTTAACGAGCTTTTCGCTCATCTCTGTTGAGCAGGTGACGCCGATGCTCAAGCCGGGCGCGGGAAAGCTGATCGTCGCGAGCCGTTCCCGTCAGTTCACGGCGTAGGCCTCATTCGTCCACCAGCGCCGGGCGTTGAGCGCGAGGGAAAGCAGATTGGACGTGAAAGTGACCGACTCGACCGCTTCGTGCGCCAGCAGGCAGTGCAAGCCGAGTCCCATCGGCTGCTGCTCTTCTTCCACCCGTTCGTCCCACCTAGATTCTCCGAGTTTGATCAAGGCTTCAAAGTCGGCTTCGTCACGCAGTCCTCGCCCGTCATCCTGATAGATGAATCCTTTTTCGTCGGTGACAATCCACACGTTACGCGCCCCGGCTCGCTGTGAGTTCTGAAACAACTCGCCCAGGATTTCGCCGCCGTCGCCGGTGAAAGCGCGCTTGATGCCGAGCCGCAAGCGCATTGGATTGATGAGGTCGGTGATTTGAGAAGACATGCTCCCTCCCTGAAACTTGAACGAGGGTTACGATTCCTTGATAAATTGCGGAAGCTGGCCCGCGTCGTAACGCGCGACGAACTCCAGTAAGACATCCGGCAGATCAATGACGAACTCGCCGGGAAACTCGATGAAGGTTTGCAGAGGCATTCCGAATGACCGCGATAACGCCACAGCCCTTCGCCAGTCGGGAGTGCGGGCGTACTCCACCGCGATAACGGTATTTGGAATTGCCCTGGCAAGCGGACACGACCTGGAGATTTCATTGACGCTGTCCGGCGCAATGCCTTTGGGAATTTCCGCCAATGGAATCATGCCGCACCGCTTGCGGACAGCGTTGATGTAGCGAAGCGCGAGAGAAAGTTCTTCGTTATTCATAATCTCACCACGTCATGTCGCCGCCTGCTTGCCGCTGCTCTTTTTCGAGCAGGGTATCGGCCACATAATTCATAGCGGCCATGGCGATGGCTTGGTTGGCTTCGGTTCCCGCGTGGTCGTAATCCCCGGAATGGAGCAGCCACTCGACGGCCCCGTCCTGCTCGTCTTCAGTGAGATCATCCCATCCCTCTTCCTGCGCGAGCTTTTGCCGGAGGTCGTCTTCGGTGAAACACAGCGCCGGGATCGCTCGCCGGGCTTTCTCGTTCGCTTCCAGTCGCAGCGCTTCCGGCGCATGAGACAGCAGGCGGTGGAAGAGTTCGCGGCCGATGCTCATCACTTCGTAGCTCATCCTGCCTCCTCTCTCAAAACCGGACGGGCATTACAACCGCCAGGTGCCGGTCGTCGTGCGCGGTTTGGACGGAAATCTGCGCCTGGCTCTCGCCGTTCTTGAACTCGAAGAGGATCTCGTTCTCTTCGATCGCGTTGAATAGGTCGTTGAGGTAGGTGGCGTTGAAACCTGCGACGATCGCATCGCTGGCGTAGTCAATCGCCACGGTCTCGCCAGCCTCGCCGAGTTCCGCGGCCTGCGACGAGATGTTCATCTGGCCTTCGCTGATCTCCAGCTTGATCGTGTGCGAACGGTCGTCGGCCATCAGCGCGACGCGTTTGACCGCCGGATGGATGGCGTCGCGGCCAACTGTGAAACGATGGTGATTGTCCGTGGGCAGTACTTTTGCGTAGTCGGGATATTGACCTGAAAGCAGGCAGGAGACGATTTCGCGGTTGCCGAGCTTTAAATGGATATGATTGTCCGTCTTGCCGACCTGCATCTCGCCATCAAAACTGGCGCAGAGTTTTGCAAGCTCGGCCAAAGCTTTTTTCGGAATGAGGACGTCAAGCTCTTCGCCGAACTGTCCGTCCCGCTCGACGAGCGCCAACCGGTGACCATCCGTCGCAACCATGCGGATACGCCCGCTGGAAATTTCGAGCTTCGCGCCGTTAAGGGCATACCGAGATTCATTATTCCCAACCGCATGAATGACGCGTGGGATGAAACGCGAGAAGATCTCGGCGGAGATTTCAGCGTACTCGCCCTCAAACTCTTTTCGTTCCGGGAACCCCTTGGCTTCGACGCCATTCAGTTTGAATCGTGAGCCGTTGCTGGTGATCGTCGCCTGGTTGAGGTCGTTGACCTTGATCTCGACCTCGCCGTGCTCCAGCGATTTGACGATTTCCATCAATTTCCGTGCGGGCAGGCAGACCGAACCTTCCTGGCGCACGAAAGCCTCGCATTCAGTGGTGATGGTCAGGTCGAGGTCGGTGGCCCGCATCCCGATCCGGTCCAGACGAGTCTCGATCAACAGATGGGAAAGGATCGGGATCACCTGCTTCGCGCCGGCCACGCCTTGAAGTGAATAGAGTTCATTCAGGAACACCGCGCGGTCAATCTTGAAGTGCATGGTTTCTCCTTAAAGCGATGACGATGCCACGAGTTGGATTTGCCTTTCACGACTTGCTCGCCGCCTGTTTTCTTCGCCCGCAGCGCGCTGGCGGCTAAGGCGCGACCTGATCGCCTTCCGTCTTCGGCAACGGACCAAATTGGCGTTCGGCGCAGGGAGGCTTGAGGTTAGGAAGTGGCGAGGCCTGCTTGATCTCGGTGAAGAGTTGACGGGCATCCGCAACAGCGCGGCGCGATTGCTTATTGCTTTTGAGGTCGAACGCGCCGCTGCGCTCAAGCGCCTCGAACGTCTCCCAAAGCTGACCCGCGAAACGGCGCAACCACTTATGTGGATCGGTTTCGGCGTAATGGCCATTGCCATTCACAGGCAGGTTGAAAGTCCGGGTGAAAAGTTCTTGCGGCAGCGCGTCAATGGCGGCTTCGGATCGCGCCTCTTTGATCTCCTGAACGTCGCGCATCGTCAGCCGTTCAGCTTCTTCGTGCGCGACTTTTTTGATGAGCTTGTCCTGCTGTCTTGGTGGGAGTTTCGCCGCAGCCTCCGCTACCGAAAGCGAGCAGCGGCCCTCGCGCAGCAGGTCGCGGATGCCGCTGTTCGCCACGGCCAATCGTTTGCGCCGCTCGATCTCCTGGGCTTTGAGTCCCGTGAGGTCGCCGATCTGCCGGTCATCCAACCCCTTGGCCACGAGCCGCTCGGTGGCCTCGATGTCGGCCAGCAGGTTTTCGGCGCGCAGGCGATTGAGCTTGATGCAGAGCACGTCGCGCTGCGAGACTGAGACGCGCGTGATCAGGGCGGGAACAGTCTCGACCTCATTGATCCGCGCGGCCAGAAAGCGCCGCCTGCCGCTGATGATCCGAAACCGGTTTGCGGAGGCCTGCTGCAGGATCAGCGGCTCAATCACGCCCTGCGCGCCGACGTCCTCGATCAGTTCGCGCGAAGGCTCGATGGCGTCCACCGGCTCGATGATCGAAGTCAAAGGCATCGCCGGCTCGTAGCGATGCTCGATCTGCTCCTCCTTGAGAAGCCTGAAAAGTCGTTCCTGTTTTTCCATCGCTTTACTCCTGGACGAGGCTGACCGGCAGTTCGGACTTACCGGCCCGCTCGATCTTTTCCGCGTGAGTTTGATCATCCGGGTCCGCGATCACTTCGATCTGCCCGATGGGAAGGATCGCGAAGATGGCGTATTGGTATTCGGGCGTGACTTCCACGGGTTGGCCGTAACATGAATACTGCGCGCCGCATTCGAGTCGCCTGCTGGTCCGAACGCGAGAGCCTGCTTCATCGCGTTCGACGCCCTCGACCACATCGTGCCGCCAGAGACCCGCGCACATCTCATCGAGACCGCCGATCAAATGGAACCTTCGCGGGCATCGGAAATCTTCCATCTCCTGCTCGGAGAAATGCTTCGGATACTCCGCGAAGTTTTTGATGTAGGCGCGCTGATGGATCAGCACGAGCCGCGACTCCTTCGTCAGCCGCGAATAGTCCGCCAGTTCGCAGCGGCGCGAGACGCCCAACCACCTCGCTTCCTCGACCACGTCACAGACGTTCGGATAGCTGTCTTGGCCGACGACATCAAAGACATGCCACACGCCTTCCTTTTCGACGAGATGCACGCCGCGCGGCGCGATGCCGAGCGCATCCAATTCGACCGGCTGCGGCGGATCAACCAGGAAGTATTCAATCGGCGCGCCGTCTTCCGAAGTCGGGACCGTCAGGTAGACGCCGCCCTTCTTGCGATACCCGCATTGTCGTTTCATCGTTCCTCCTCTTTGAAGAAAACCTAGTACCTTGTTCGCCCGACTGCTGGCCGCTTTGTTTTCAACCGAAGTTGAACGTCAATTGTCCGAGGCTCTCTTTGTCGGAGTGACTTGTGCGTCGCGGTGTTGCGGGTTGTGGCGGAGGCGGCGGTAGTGGCGCCAGCGGCCCTTCGGTGGCGGGAATCTCTGAAGCGGGCGGCGGCTCTGCTTCCTCTCTTTCTCCGGTTTTCTCTTCGCCGACCGGGATGATCCATTCCGCCAGGTCAATGACACTGTCCGCCACCGCATTGCTCGAAATCGTGCCCTCAACGCAGGCTTGAAACTCTTCGCCCTCCATTTCTTCCGTCACGATCGCTGGGTAAAGCCGGAGCAACGCAGTCAATGCCTCGACGCCAGTGTTTTCATCGGTCGGAATGAAGAACCGCTGCTTCCAGTTGATCTGCTCGTTGATCAGCCCCAATTCGCGCAGTTGGGCGAATTTGTAGGGATCGGCGCCGCAAAGCTCGATGGCCGCTTCGCCGTGGAGATGTCCCTGCTTCAGGCGGAGGTTTGCAGCGAGCGGCGCCTCGCCGCCTTCGCCCAGCAATGCGTTGAAGATCTCTTCCGGCGACCGCAGCGATCCCCCAATGCCGAGCGCACACAAAACGGTTCGGGCGCGCTCTCGCGGAATCCACACGCCGACGATTCGCTGTCCGGCGTCAGTGCTGACCCGCACAACGCGCAGCCGCGTCCCTTCCTGCGTTTTCAGCCGTTGCCAGAGCGGAAGAATCGCGCCGCCAATGATGTGCATTTCGGTGGTTTCCACCGGCGGAATCGCCGCGTGCCGATTCATCCACCAGTCACGCGCGGCTTCGGCGCTCACAGGCGTGTACTTTTCGTTGAGCTTGCTTTCATCGAGGTAATCGGTGCGCTCGCCTTCGGGTCGCCAGACGGCGAAGGTCTGAAAGCTGCGGCCCGTCGCCGGATCGGTGTGATGGCGTGAGGCGACGGCCAGAATGAAATTGCCCTTCTTGTTGTGCCGCAGAAACGCGCCCTTTCTGCTTCGGCGCACACGGTCGGCCTCGGCAAAGCTGACGGTTCGAGCCGGGCGATCCACTTCCAACGTGTAATGCGTCGTCTCCGCGTCCGTGATCGTGTCGGTGGATACAACGCGCGGCGTCCGGGCAAGCCGCACCGCGACGGCTTTGATGTCGGTCACGCCCTCGTCAAACGTCCCATTGGCTTTGGCGTGGCGCACGGTCTGGTCAAAAAGATCGGCGAAGGCGTCAAACACCGCGTTCTGCCGCTCGACATCCAGCGCCAGCACGCGATTCAAAAAACGCGGCACGTTGAATTCATCTTCCTTGCGCACTTCTTCCACGCCGTCGCGGAAGACGAGCAAGCCCATATCACGCAGCGTCTGGCGTGCATCATCGAGGCCAGGTACACCTTCGCCCTTCGCCATCCGGCGCAACAGCAGGCAGAGCGAGGCGCGGCCTTCCTCGGTCTCGAAGTTGTATTTCGCGAGATCGCCGTTGTCAGCCGCGCCCCGGTCACCCTTGGTCAGCGCGCCGAGACTGCCCAGGCGCCGCGCGATGGTTGAAGAAAAACGCTTCTCGCCACCCAACTCGGTCGAGAGCAGCACGTATTCGGGCGGCACGGCCTGGTCTGAACGGTGCGTCCGGCCGAAGGTCTGCATCTGCTTGTCGGCGGACCAGCCGAGTTCGAGCGTGATGTGGACGCGCCGTTGCCGGTTGGCCGCGCGGTTCGAGGCGTGCAGAGAGATGCCGGTCGAGGCTGCGTCCGAGATGATGGCGATTCGTTTGCGGCCGGACTGGAATTGCTCCATCTCGTGAACATTCGCCCGGTCCATCGCCACGCCCTCCGGCGCGCGCTTCTTGTAAGCGACGGCGCCGGTCCTGGGATCGCGAATCAGGCGGCGCGTGCGCCCAGTGAGTTCGGCCACGTTCCGCTCGCCGAAATGATTGACCAGTTGGTCGAGCGGATTTTCGGGCAACTCCAGCGCGGACAGGACGTCAATCAAATTCTGCTTCATCCGCAGGGCTTCGCGGCTCTGTACCACGGCGCCGTCTTTATCTTTCACGATGACCTGCAGCGTCTTGCCGGTGGCCGGATCGGTCACGTCCTGATAAACAGCGGTCGGAAAACCGCGCTCGACCATCGCGGCGATCACCTCGCGCGGCGAGAAATCGAGGTCTTCCAGCATCCCGCCCGCGGCGACCGCTTTCGCTACCTGATCGCGCGTTCGCGCCTCGCCCGTGCCGACGAGCGAAATCACGACCGATTTGTCTTCCTTCAAAGCCTGTTCGGTCTCGGCGATTACGGCGGGCACTTTGAAGGCGCAGATCACCTGGCGGAAGAATCGCTGGTGATCGCCCCAAAACTTGTTCAGCGCCACGGCGCGTGCGCGTTTTCCGCCGCCCGTCACTCCGAGCGCCGCGTCAATGTCCTGCAAGACCTTCTGCCAGGCCGCCGCGGCGCGGTTGTACATCTCGCGTTGTTCTTGTGTGAGTCGGTGGATGCGTTCGCGGTACTCGACAGCCTTGCCGCTCATGGGACAAACGCCGAAGGAGATCGAACCCGAGAGGTACAGCCCCAAACTCTTGAGGTCACGGCTGACCATCTCCATCGCGCCGACGCCGCCTGAAGAGATTTCCGCCATGAACTCCCTGAAGCCGCCGGGAAACGAAGTGTCTTTGCCCCACAGCCCAAGCCGCGTCATATAAGCCATGTTGCGCACGTCGGTCGCGCCGGTGGCCGATGAATAGACCACGCGGTAATCGGGATTGCGCTCCGCGTTCTGAAGATCGATCACGGCTTGCCCGGTCTGAGTAGGTTCGCCGTAGCCACTCGCGAGCGCGTTCTTCGCTTTGTGGCACTCATCAAAGATGACGACGCCGTTGCGTCCGAGCCAGCGTTCGATCTGATCAATTCGCTTTGCGCCGTTTTTCGCCGCCGAGATGAGCGAGGCGTAGGAACTGAAAATCACCCCGCGCGGGAGCGTGATCTCGCCCGTGGCCGCGAAGTCATTGATGCGCGCCAGAGGAATGTGGCCGAGGCCGAGATCGCGCAGGTCGCGGCGCGTGGCTTCGAGCAGGTCGTTGTTTACCGAGAACCACACCGCGCGCTGCCGCCCTTGATTCCAGTTGTCGGCGATGATGCCCGCAAGCACGCGGCCTTTGCCCAGCCCCGTCCCGTCGCCGACGAAGAACCCGCCGCGCGCGCCGTCCGGCAACCGCTGCTCGTGGCGCTGTCCGGCGTAAATCACTCGTTCGAGCTGAATGTCGGAGAGCCTGCCTTCGCTGACAATCCCCGGCGCGAGATGTGGCCGGTAGGTGATCAGCGGCGGCAGAACTGCGGCCATTGACGAAGATTCGACGATCATCGCCGGATGCGGTCGCCCGCCGGAAAGCCTTGCGGTTTGGTAAGGCGCGAACAAATTGCCGCTCTCGTCATCGTCCTTGTCATCGCCCTCTTGCCGTTCATCGGCGACCGGCCGCATGACAAGCGATTGCAATGCCTCCCAGGCTTCTTCCAGGCTTTCGGCCTCGCCCCAGCGGATGGATTCGAGTTGCTCCTGCCAGGTCTCGCCCGGCGTCGCTCCGGTCTTGTCAATCACCAGAATCTGCACGCCGAACGTCGTTCCGTACTTGCCGTACTCCCGGCCCGCAAGGCCGAAGTTGGCGCGCACGTTGTACATTCCCGCGATGCGTTGCCACCACTCGGCAAAGGCCGGACGCTGAAGGCTCATACCCTCGCCGGCGATTGCGACGAGCCTCCCGCCTTCTCGCAGCCGACGTAGCGCGCTCTCGATATGCCGCGCGCCGTAAACCGAACGGTTCCGCTCGACGCGCCCGCCGGTCGCGCTGAACGGCGGGTTCATCAGAATGGCCGATGGCGCGATTTCCGTGGGCAGCAGATCGTCAAGGAGTTCGGCGTCAACGCCGTGCGCCTCAAAGCCGAGTTCTTCCACCAGCAACGCCCGGCGACGTGGGTTTATTTCGTTGCAAACGACCCGCGCGCCGACCGAACGCGGCCAGATCGCCAGGCTCCCGGTTCCGGCCGAAGGCTCCAGCACGAGATCAGAAGGTTGTGCATTGAGAAGCTTCGCCGCGAGGAAAGCGAGCGCGGGCGGCGTCGAGAATTGCTGCCATTCGATTTGTTCACTCGTGCGATCGTCCTGTCGCGGAAGCTGAGTGGTGAGCGAGCGCAAGGAGGACAATGCCTCGACAACCGGCATTTGCAGCAAGGCTTCCGCACGCTCGCCAAGAAGCAGCCGATTGACGGCGGTTTCCATCGCGTCATATGCATCGCGCGGGCAGTAAGCGCCCTTCGCGCGGCTGCCGCCGAAGAGGCGGTCGGCGACACCGCTGAACCTGCGATTGTTGAAGGCTTCTCCCGCGCGGAGACAATTAACCAGTTCCGCGATCAATTCGTGCGTGCCGGGAATCAACCCGGACAGACCTACGGCTGTGCTCATCATGACCTCTTGCTGTTGTGGTTGGGATTGGACTCCTGTGGTGAAAGAATCGGCAGCGACGGCAGGCTACTGGTCGAGGCTGCCGGCTTTCAGGATAAGATCGGCCGCGCGAAAGATTGCGTGTACGGACTTCTCAGGAATCTCATTGCCTCGAAGCCAGGATTGAATATAGCCGCGGGCATACTCGGCTCCGGGCAAATTGAGCGATTCGAGACACAGCAGGGCCACCGACTCGGCCTCGACCTCCCGCAGATTGCCGGGCGTCTGAGGATTGTCGCGAAACTCGATTTCCTCACAGTGCCCTAAAGTCACGTGAGCCAGCTCGTGGAAGGTGGTCTCATGCGGCATTGGACTCAAAGGGCTGATGGCGATTTCTCGCCCGCGCGCATAGCCCAGCGTGTTTCCATCGAGGTCGGTAAACGGGACTTCCCGAATATCCAGCGCGGCCAGGGCGCGAGTGCGATCCCACGCGGGCGACGGCGGAAACTCGACCGGCTCCCCGTCGGTCTGACACAAAAGGAACCAATAGGGCCGCTCGATAAAACCGGTGGTGATCGTTTTCTCCTCGCCCTGTTCATTCTCGAAGCGGCGCGTGACAGGACGGCACAGGATGATCGCCTTCTCGCCTTTCCGCACCTGCCGGCCTTTCTCCTGCCAGCCGCGGTACGTCGCGATCGGCCCCGGCGCGAGGCCTCGCAGATGGCACTGCGCCAGGGCGAGCATCCGATTGCCCAGGCTGTAGCCGTGGAAGGCGTGGTAAGCCTCGGAGATCAGGCCGGGCTTTTGTACGGCTTCTACCAACAATTGAGACCATCTTGTCGTGTCGGAATTTTTAGACATCGCAGTACCTCCTTTGCTCAGCGATCCTTGCAAACCGCTTCCGGTTTTTTATCTTGAAGGAGCCGCAGCCATTGCAGCCCAGCCCGCGCTGTAGATGGGATCGTCGTCCTTGTATCCAATGATGTGATGTGTGGATTGCCGGATGAACCGTTCGGCCAGGGTGAATGTGGCGTAGATGTAACGGCCCGGCTCGCCAAAACGAACGAGGGACGGCAGGCCGCAAACGCTGAGCGGCATGCCGGTAGCAGCGGCTTCCAGATAGACCTCAAACTCCGCCCCGAAAAGCGCGGTCTTGTCCGCGCCGTCATAGATTCGCACGCCAGAGAGCGCGTCATCACGACTCTCGTACCGGACGATGAGGCCGTCCTTCTCGACAAAGATCGTGCGCCAACCGCCCGCCGGCGCGTCAAAGATGCGGACGATCACATCATTGCGATCGGGAACAATCTCGTGTCGAACCATGACATCATCTCCTTCTAATTCGGACGGATAGGCCGCTGAGGCCCATCTCCGCTAGCAGGTCAAAGCGCAGGAACTTCGGCGACCACGGCTTGCAAACCGCCTTTGTTTTTCATTTGGAAAGGAAACGCGCCGAGTTCGGTGAAGCGCGTCATTGCGATTCGCCGGAAATGAGGGCTGAGGCTATCGAGCCAACTCCGGACGCTGATGGAGGAAATGGGAATATTGTGGATCGCGGCGTCGTCAATCCCTTTGAATTGGTGATCCCACGAAGCGATGCGCGTCGTGGCGAGCGTTCCCTCGCTTCGCATTCGCCTGGCGATCAGGGAGAGGACATCGGCCTTCAGCACGCCTTCGACGATGACGATCCAAGCGTCGCGCGGTAGGTGAGCGAGGCGGAACTTGAAATGGAGAGGGCTGCCCGATCCGCATCCAAGCGGAAGATCGGAAGAGGAGAGCCAAAGGTAGCGCAGCCCATTCTTTGCAACGAAGGGCAGACGCATCTGGCAGGCTTGAATGCGCCCCGCTTCGCCGCGCACGGGAATGAGCAGTCTCGGCGCAAGATAGTCTCGCTCCTTCCAGAGATGAGCGCCGCGGTGGTCCTCCCAGAATCCGGGAATTCCCCGCAATGAATCGGCGCAGTGGAAATACTCATTCGCTTCAAGCTGAAGCTGTCGCGCTATCCGCTCCCGTGCCCTCCATTCGGCGGGCAACCCGCCGTAACTACCGAAGTGACGCTCGTCGAGTCCGCGCGCGAGAAGCCCCGTTTTACCATTGATGAGCGTGCAACGATGGAGTTCGACGGGACTGAGCTGGATGAGCCGTCCGTAAACGAAATCGCGGGCTTCAATCGGCGCGATGGGTGATTGCACGATCTGAATGACCTCGCGCGCGTCAATCGGCGTTTCCTCGAGCCGATCTTCGTGAATGAAGATCGCGCCGCCTTGCCTGTTGATCTTCCGCGCGCCCTCGCTCACTCGCATACAGATCGAAAATTGCTCGTCGCGCGAGAACGAGCACCAGTCGGGCTTTCCGCAAATCCGGCAGGGCCTGCGCCGGTTGACGCGACCGAAGATGGTTGAAGTGGATGTCGGCATGGCATTACTACTGCCATCCGCATCAATTTCAACTCGGAGCAAACGTCATCAGGCGGAAGCGGATCGTTTGATGTTGAAGACCTGGAGAAAAGCCTCATCAATGAGCAAATCATACGAATCCAGTTGTTGCGCTTGTTTCAGTTATTGCAGATGGCATTCTGAAAGGGTAGAATGCCTGTAGGTGATGACGGTTGACGAAGTCACCTTTCAATTCATTTTAAGGAGTGAGCGCGATGAGCAATACACGGGAATTAAGTTTCAGCGTCAGCGATCTCTCGCCTGAGTCCGTCGCGACGATCAGGAAAAATCTCGATGCGCTGAAAGAATATCTGTCGAAGGGGCAGGTCGCCAGCATCAGGATCGGAAAGGGGAAAGAGATTCCACTGCCGGAATCTTTGATCAATCTGTTTTCCCAGGCGCTGACGAAAGCCGCAGCCGGCAAGAAGGTCGTGATCGTAGAGGAAGACGACGAGGTATCGCCGGAAAAAGCGGCTGAGTTTTTACATGTCTCCCGGCCCTTTCTGGTTAAGCAGTTGGACGCCGGAGAAATTCCGTTCCACATGGTCGGCACACACCGCCGCATACTGATGTCGGATATCATTGAGTACAAACGAAAGCGAAAGGAGCGAACGCAGGAGATTCTCCAGCAAATGAGAGAAGAAGCCGAGGAGTTGGGGCTGTATGAATGAGACCGCCGAGCCTGCCATAGTCGTCTGCGACGCGAATGTCCTTTATTCGATCGTGATGACCGATCTGATCATCTCGCTCGGCAGCGCGGAGCTTTTTCACCCTAGGTGGACAAGCCAGATTCACGACGAATGGATGAGGAATCTGCTGGCCGACAGACCGGACCTCGATCCGTCGAAGGTCGAGCGGCGGCAAAGACAAATGGATCAAGCAATTGATGATTGCCTGATCGAAGGTTACCAGCATCTGATCCCGAATTTGACCCTGCCGGATGAAGGCGACTGCCACGTCCTAGCTGCGGCGATTCACGGAAAGGCTCAGGTGATCCTGACCTACAATTTGCGTCATTTTCCGAAAAAAACTTTGACCCAGTTTGGAATCGCAGCCGAGCATCCCGACAAATTTCTGACGAAGTTGGTGGATCGCTCCACGGATGCGATCATGGAGGTCCTTGAAGAGATGAGATTGAGAAAGACACGGCCAGAAGTTTCGCGAGAAGAATTGCTGCAGAAGATTGAAAACCAAAAATTAACGCAGTTCGTCGCGAAACTTCGCGCTGTCTTCCTCAACTCGGCTTGATACGGTGGCTAAAGAGATTGACATCATCGTGTAATCGTCCACGACCGGCGTTGGTATGAAATTCTGATCAGTTAGTCTGCCATCTTCCACTCAACATCATTTTCCAAAACAGGACTTGATCGCAGTTATGCAATGCGCAACTCCAAACCATCTCCAATCTTGCCTTAGCCCTGTTTAGCATTTACTAAACAATAATTGACGATCAGCGCCTCAGTGTGGCAGTATCTTCGCTCGATGAAGTAAGTGAAGCAGATACGAGGTAAATCAGGACAATGGCGGGCCGTCGTAAAAAATTCGGTGAAACGATTCGCGCGTTGCGTGAGAAAAAGAAACTTACCGATCCGGAATTCTCTCTGCGGCGGTTCGCGCAGGCCATCGGCGTCAGCGCCACTTACCTTAGCAAAGTCGAGACGGATGAATTTCCCCCACCCAGCGAAGACAAGGTCAAAAAGATTGCTGAACTGCTCGGAGAAGACCCGGACGAACTGCTGGCGCTCGCAGGCAAGGTGGATTCGGAATTGCCCGAAATCATCCGCGAGCAGCCGAAAGCCGTAGCCGATTTTCTGCGCACTGCGAAAGAGGCGGGACTGACCGCCGAAGACTTTGAGAAATTGACTGAAAAACTGAAAAAAAAGAGGTAAATCGTAATCGCAAGTATGAAAGTTCCTTTCCTCACTTCCCAATCAATCGAGCGTTCAGCCCTCGGCTTGATTGCCGCCTACGAACAGAGTTTCGGGCAGATCGCGTCTCCGCCAATCCCCATCGAAGAGATCATCGAATGCCATCTTCAACTCGATCTCCGCCCAGATAATCTGAAAAGCGCCTTCGGGTGTGATGATGTGCTCGGCGCGACGTGGATAGCTGAGCGGAAGGTTCGCGTGGATGAATCGCTCGATCCAACTGTCTATCCGGCGAAGGAAGGGCGCTATCGCTTCACGCTCGGACACGAGGCGGGCCACTGGGAACTGCACCGCCCGCTGCTAGAAGCGTATGCCGACCAAGGCGTTTTGTTTGCCAGTGAAACCCAGCCGCCGGTCGTTTGTCGCACATCCGCGAGCAAGGAGCCGATGGAATGGCAGGCGGACACCTTCGCGGGGTACCTGCTGATGCCGGAGGAAATGGTTCGCCGAGTCTGGCGCGAGAAATTTGGTTCGACTGATCCCTACCTGGCGGCTGCCGAAATTGCTGCGAAGAGCGCCGCCTGGTCGCTGGGGGAAGATCGCGCGCCTACGGTCGCCGTCGCTCGTGAGATGGCGGAGGTCTTCAAAGTCTCCGGCCAGGCGATGCAAATTCGTCTGATCGGACTTGGGCTGATTCGGACTCAGGCCCCGCCGCCATCGCTGTTCAACTCTGTTTAGAAACGAAGATCAAATTGAGAGAAAGAAGACATGCCGAAAGCTGTGGGAAAACCGAAGAGCGCGAAAGGTTCAAAAACCGTCGCCGCTCAAACTGAAACGCCCGTGGAGAGCAACGGACACTCGAAAGCGCAAGCCGACATCAGTTTTGAAACTGAGTTGTGGGAAGCGGCAGTGCGGTTGCGCGGTAACATCGCGCCGGCGGATTACAAGCATTACGTGCTGCCGCTGCTCTTTCTGCGCTATCTTTCGATCCGTTACGAAAACCGCCGCGCCGAACTCGAACGAATGGTGCATGACGCCGGGTCGGAATACTTCACCGACGATCCCGATGTCGCCAGCGAAATCCTCAGCGATCCCGACGAATACCGCAGCCGGGGCGTCTTCGTTGTCCCCGACGAATCGCGCTGGGATTATCTGGTGCGCCACGCGCAGGACGACGACATCAAGATCAAGCTCGACCGCGCGATGGAGTTGCTCGAAAAGGCTTACCCAGAACTGCGCGGCGTGCTGCCGAAAATCTACGCCGGCAGCAACCTCAGCCGCGAAAACGTCACCGGCCTCATCAATCTTTTTGCCCAAGACATCTTCCAGGCAGACGCCGACCGGGCGACCGACGTGTTGGGGCGCGTTTACGAATACTTCATCACCAACTTCGCTTCGACCGAAGGCACGCGCGGCGGCGAATTCCTGACCCCGCGCTCGGTCGTCAAACTGCTGGTCGAGATGATGGAGCCGAGCGAGGGCAAGGTCTTCGATCCGGCCTGCGGTTCGGGTGGAATGTTCGTCCAATCGGACATCTTCGCCAAACACAGCGGCAATCTCTCCTTCTTCGGCCAGGAGCCGGTTGATACGACGCTGCGGCTTTGCAAGATGAACCTGCTGCTGCACGGGCTGAACGGCGACATCCGGCTCGGCGATTCGCTGCTCGACGACAAACACCCCGATTTGCAGGCCGATTACGTCATCGCCAATCCGCCCTTCAACCTCAAGAATTGGGGCAGTGCCCGCATCCACTCCGAAGACAAACGCCTCAATGTCGGCAGCCGCAAATGCGCGCCCACCGACGGCAACGCGAATTACTTCTGGATCATGCATTTCCTCTATCACCTGAAAGATGGCGGCGCGGCGGGCTTCGTGATGGCCAACGGCGCGATGACTACCGGCGTCAACGAAGAGGCCGCGACGCGCCAGGCGCTGGTCGAAGAAGGCTTCGTTGATTGCATCGTGCAGCTTCCTGAAAAACTCTTCTTCGGCACGGGCATCCCGGCCTGCCTCTGGTTTCTGAGCCGAAACCGCGACGGGCACACACACAACGGAAGGCGTTATTGCCAGCGGCGCGACGAGATTCTGTTCATTGACGCTCGGCGGAAAGGCGTGATGGTCAACCGGCGCCAGCGCGTGCTGACCGACGCAGACATTAAAGAGATCGCCGATGTCTATCATCACTACCGCGAAGTCGAGGGCGAGCGGCAGCAGATCGCGGGATTTTGCCGGACGGCGGCGATTGATGAAGTGCGGGAGCACGGCTACAGGCTGACGCCGGGAATTTATGTTGGGACGGAGCAAAACGGTACTGATGATACGCCCTTTGAAGTGAAGATGGAGGAGTTCATTGTGCGGCTGAAAACTTTATTTGCTGAGTCGGACGCTTTGAAGGCGAAGATCGTGCGTGAAATGGATGAACTGGTAAAGTGATGCACAGGCAAAATTCTTCGATGTGATGCGCAGTAGACTGATAAGTGAGACATGGCAATCAACGCAAAGAAACTTGAATCAATTACCGAGAGCGAATTGCAAGAGATGATCGGCGAACGGGAGTCAAAAACTCTTGAGTTTAAGGAGCAACTGATTGAGAAGGACAAACTGCTCGCGGCTGTTTCGTCGTTCGCCAATGCCGTAGGCGGAGATTTGATTTTGGGCGTCAAGGAAAGCGACGGTCAGGCGCAAGAAATAGTTGGGTTAGCTCTCGACGATGTTGACGCTGAAATTCGGCGGCTCGATAACCTTTTCCGCGATTACATTGAGCCGAGAATCCCTGGCCTGCGAATTCACTCAGTCAGTCTGCAAAACGGCCGCATCGTTCTGATTATCCGCATCCCCAGAAGCTGGGCCTTGCCGCACTGCCTAAAATCGAATTCAAAAGAGAGCTTTAAGTTCTTTTCTCGCAACTCTGCGGGGAAGTACCCGCTCGATCTTGGCGAATTGCGGAGCTTGTTTGCTTTGACAGATTCAAGGGCTGAGCGGTTGCGTCAGTTCAGGACAGAACGCTTAAGCAGAATTATTGCCGGAGAGACGCCTGTGCCTCTCAATGAGGGAGCAAAAATGGTGCTCCACCTTCTTCCTTGGGGAGCCTTTGATCCAGGCACGAGTGTCAATCTTTCACAGCAGAAGGGAAAAATTGATATGTGGCGGCCACTTGATGCTTACGGTTACAGTCACGTTGGCTACAACTTCGATGGTCTTTACACTCGGTCCGGCTCTACGGGTATCGCACAGTCCTACCTACAACTATTTCGCAATGGCTGCGTTGAAACGGCGACTACCTCACTAGCAGCGGAAGGAGTTGGCGAGAAAGCGGTCTTATACCAGGCGTATGAACAAAGTCTTCTCGAAGCAGTCAAGCAGCTACGAGAACTACAGCAGCATTTCGGTATTGAACCACCTTCATTCATCGCGCTATCACTCCTCGGTGTGAAAGGCTTTACGATAGAAGCCATGAATGCGACCCGGTTTCGCACCCAAACACACATTGATCGAAATGACCTGATTGTGCCGGAAATTCTGGTAGAGACCTTCGCCTTCGATCCTGCTGAGATAATGCGCCCGGCTTTCGATGCTGTGTGGAATGCGGCGGGCTGGGAACGCTCGATGAATTATGACGAGCAAGGCCAGTGGCGATACGGAAGCTGATACGGAGACACTGCAAAAATGATTGGAGAGAGGGTCAGAGTTTCAGATTTGGAAAAAGCCGGCGATCTGTTGGTGCAAGACGGCAATCACGGAGAATACCGTCCTCGTGCTGAAGAATTTGTCGCGGATGGAATCCCCTTCATCCGGGCTGGTGATTTGCGGGATGGAAGAATCTTTTTCGACTCTGCGGATAGGATCAACGAAACCGCTTTCCGTCGAATTCGTAAAGGAATCGCGCATCCTAAGGATGTAATACTCACTTCAAAAGGTACCGTTGGAGTAGTGGCGTTGGCGAGGGATGAATTCGAGACTTTTGCCTGCTCGCCGCAAACGACTTTTTGGAGGGCTACCGACGGTGGGAAACTCCACCACCGATACCTGTATTACTACCTCAAATCGGATGAGTTCTCGAGCCAAATCAATGCGCTAAAGAGTCAGACGGACATGGCTCCGTACCTGAGCCTAACTGACCAGCGCAGAATGTGGGTTAGAGTTCCACCACTGCATATTCAATACCGCATCGCCGACATACTCGGCGCACTGGATGACAAAATTGAATGCAACCGCCAGATTAATCGAGTCCTCGAAGCGATGGCGCAGGCGCTTTACCAGTATTGGTTCGCAGAAGCAGATGCGCCAGAGCAGAGGCCGATCACAGACTGGATCGAAATTGATCCGGCAGTCCGAATCCCGAAAGGCGTAGAAGTGACCTACATTGATATGAAAGCTTTGCCGACGTGGAGCATGAGCGTTACGGAAACGGCTCGGCGTCAATTCACGGCAGGCTCAAAGTTTCAGAATGGGGACACGCTACTGGCACGCATCACCCCTTGTCTCGAAAATGGCAAAACGGCCTTCGTTGATTTTCTCGAAGATGGTGAAGCTGGTTTTGGTTCGACTGAGTTTATCGTGATGCGAGCAAAGACCGGCGTCAGCCCACAATTCGTTTATTGCACTGCGCGCAGTGAGCCATTCCGTGAACACGCGATCAAAAGTATGGTCGGAAGTTCAGGCAGACAGCGCGTGCGCTCAGAGAGCTTCGAGCATTATCGCTTGCCTGTTTTCGACGAAGAGACAATGCGAAGGTTTGATCGAAAGACTGAGCCGTGGTTCGCTCAGATTCGAGCCAACGTCAAAGAAAATATCGAACTCGCCCGTACGCGCGATTATTTGCTGCCGCGCTTGCTATCTGGCGAAATTGAAGTAAAAGCAGCAGAGGAGATTGTGGAGGTTGTTTAATGGCCGAAGAATATCATTATCCGCCCGAACTGTTTGAATTGTTGGTGCAGACCATCCCGTTGTTAGTCAAAGGCAAAAAGGATGTGCTGACGTTCTTCAAAGGAGCGGGCGTTGAACCAAGTTTGATGGCGGGCGTAACCCGCAAAGTCAATCAGGACAAAGACAGCATCAACAAATACGAAATCGTGCGAACGGTGCTGGAAAAGTTGAATGAGCGCGGGGACGCCACGCTGCGGGCGCGCAGAGAAGTTATCAAGCGTGTGGTCGAGTTTGAAGACTTCTCGGCCTGCTGGCCCTCTGACCAGTTGAAAGCCAAAGGGTTGGTCGCGCAGATCAGGCAGGTGGTGAACGTCAAAGACTCGTTTACCCGAATGCGCGATGAGATGGAGCGCGAGCAAAGAGAGCGACGCGCCGAACAGCAGGCAAAACTCGAGCGGGAGCAGCGGCGGCGCGAAAGGATGTCTGTCATCAAATCTGACCTCTTTGCTCTTTTCAAAGAACAAAACCCACAGCGCAGAGGCAAGCAGCTTGAGGCAGTCCTTAACCGGTTCTTCGCCGAAGATGGAATCCTGCTGAAAGAAGCATTCACGATCACGGGTGATGAGGGAGAAGGGGTCGTCGAGCAGATCGATGGCGTAATCGAGATCGATGGCGAAGTCTATCTGGTCGAGATGAAATGGTGGGATAAGCCTCTGGGAGTTGGTGAGGTCTCCCAACATTTGGTTCGGGTTTTCAATCGCGGCGAGTCAAGAGGGATTTTCATCTCGGCTTCGGGCTACACAGACCCTGCCATCACCACCTGTCGCGATTCGGCCGGTAAGATCGTTGTCACTCTCTGTACGCTCCAGGAGTTTGTCTCATTGCTTGAAAGAGAGGCCGACTTGAAAAGTTTTCTGAAGGAGAAGATCAACGCCGCGATTGTCCACAAGAATCCTTTTTATGAGCCATTGAAGCTGATTGCTTGATAGAATCAGCCACGCGATTCGTCCTTACCCCCGGCCCCCGTTGCGCTTCCGATCCCCCACTGGTGAACTATGACCAAACTCCCGCTGCCAAGTGAGGCCGACTTCGAGAACACAACTATTGAGCGCCTGAAGCGGCTGGGCTACGAATATCAGCACGGCGCGACGTTGCGCGAGCGCGACGATTTCCCGCTGGAAGAAGTGTTGATGCGCGATGCGCTGCGGAATCACTTGCGGGCGCGTTACCTCGAACTACCTGATGGCGCGATTGAAGCGGCGATTCGGCGCGCGGCCAATCCGGAAGGCGTGACGACGGCGCAGCGCAACATGGATTTTCACCGGCTGCTGACGCGGGGCTTCGAGGTGAAGTATCAGAAGCCGTCGGGCGAAGAGGATCACTCGCACGTTTACCTGGTTGACTGGCAGTGGCCCGAAGCCAACGATTTCTGCGTCGTCAATCAGCTTCCGATTCGCGGGCGCAATGACCGGCGGCCCGATCTGATCGTTTACGTCAACGGGCTGCCGCTCGTTGTTTTCGAGCTGAAAAATCCGTTTGACGAAGAGCCTACGGTCGAAGGCGCGCATAATCAGCTTGGGCATTACACGGTGGATATTCCGCAGCTTTTCGATTTCAACGCCTTCGCCGTGATCTCGGATGGGGCGAACACGCTGCACGGGATGGCGGAAGCCGAGATGGAATGGTTCGCGCCGTGGAAGACGATTGATGGGCGGA